>X244_Common_House_Martin__coassemble_685_pt1 | contig 22046 bp, 15 predicted proteins | sample X244_Common_House_Martin__metabat2_high_PE_003 | metagenome-assembled genome bin X244_Common_House_Martin
ATCCATGGGCGTGCTTATGAAGCTGATTCCCCAGATTCATGTATTTGTGATTAATATCCAGTCGAAGATTCTGCTGGGTATTTTATTGATGATGCTGTTTGCGCGTCCCATCGGGGCGTTTATCGACTCCTATTTCGGAATGATGATGAGCGAGGTACAAAAGGTCATGATGATGTTTGCATCATAGACGCTTAAGGGTTTAGTCTGCAGACAGAAGGGAGTGATGAGCGTGGCGGCAGATGAAAAGACCGAGAAAGCCACACCGAAACGACGGCAGGACGAACGGAAAAAAGGAAATGTGTTTCAGAGCAGCGACGTAATTGCCGTCTGCTCTCTTCTGGTGCTGTTTAATTCCTTAAACGCTCTGGCACCCATGATATACCGAACGCTGAAGGCGTCCATGGAACTGTTCTTTTCTTATGCCGCTTCGACGGAGCCATTGACAGCGGAGGATTTGCCAGACAAGCTGTTAAAAGCCATGTTCCTGTTTGGGCAGGCGGCTCTGCCGCTGCTTTTTATCGGGGTGGCGGTGGCGGTTGTCACGACATTCTTTCAGACACGACTGTCGTTCTCTGCGGATGTCATGAAATTTAAAATGGACCGGATCAGCCTTTTAAAGGGCTTTAAGCGGATGTTTTCTATCCGCTCGGTGGTGGAACTCTTAAAAGCGCTGATTAAGATTACCATCCTGGCCTGGGTGATCTACAGTTACATAAAGGGGAGAAGCCACGAGTTTGCATGTCTGATGGATGGTACGGTACAGGCGGCTTTTGTGTATGTCGGGGACACTGCGGTGTCGCTGGTGAACACGGTGGGGGCCGCCTTTATTTTTCTGGCTGCGTTTGACTATCTCTACCAGTGGTGGGAGTATGAGAAGAATCTGCGCATGAGTAAACAGGAAATCAAGGACGAGTATAAGCAGACAGAGGGCGATCCGCAGATCAAAGGACGGATCAGGGAGAAACAGCGCCAGATGGCGTCCATGCGTATGATGCAGAATGTCCCGAAGGCAGATGTGATCATCAGAAATCCCACCCATTTTGCGGTAGCCCTTGGATATGATTCCAATGCCAACCGGGCTCCGGTGGTTCTTGCGAAAGGCGCCGATCATCTGGCGCTTAAGATCGTAGAGGTGGGAGAGGCCAACGGGGTCTATATTATGGAGGACAAAGCTCTGGCAAGAGGGCTGTATGCCAGCGTTGAGGTGGATATGGAGATTCCGGAGGAATTCTATCAGACGGTGGCAAAGGTGCTTGCTTTTGTTTATAAGCTGAAGAAGAAAGACATCTGATCCCGAAGAAAGACTGTTTATTTCGTGGATAACTGCGATGGAAAAGGGGAGTACTGTGGATAACACTATGATTTCATTTGACAGAGTGACAAAGACATACGGAACGGGGCAAAAAGCGCTTGATGACGTGAGCCTGCAGATAGAAAAAGGGGAATTCGTCTTCCTTGTGGGCAACAGCGGGGCCGGAAAGACGACGCTTCTGGAACTGATTCTGCGGGAGACGGAGGCGGATCAGGGAAATATTGTGGTGAACGGCATTGATTTGAGGCAGCTGAAGGAACGGCAGGTCTGCCGTTACCGCCGGTATATTGGTATGGTATTTCAGGATTTCTGCCTGTTTCCCGATTTTACTGTCTATGAAAATGTGGCGTTTGCCCAGCGTGTCGTCGAGGCAGACCATAAACGGATGCGCAGCCGGGTGATGGAGGTTCTGGGACAGGTGGGGCTGGAGAAAAAAGCAGGCTGTTATCCGGGGCAGCTCTCCGGCGGAGAAAAACAGCGGACGGCATTGGCCCGTGCGGTGGTAAACCAGCCGGTACTTTTGCTGGCTGATGAACCTACGGGGAATCTGGATCAGAAGAATGCCGAAGAGATTATGCGCCTGCTGGAGAAGATTAACCGTCAGGGCACGACTGTGCTTGTGGTATCCCATAATCAGGAGCTGGTGAAGTACATGCACAGGCGTCAGATTGCGCTGAGGTATGGAAAGGTGATTAAGGACAGCAGCAGGGGAGGTCTGATGTATGGCTGTTAGGACATGGCTGTATTTATGCCGGCTTGGATTTAAAAATCTGTGGCATAACAAGGTGTACACGGCGGCATCCGTCCTTACCATGGCGGCGTGTATTTTCCTGTTTGGCATTTTTTATATTGCTGTTTTAAACCTGGACGGTGTGCTTACGAAGACGGAGGAAGATGTCTATGTGGCGGTATTCTTTGAGGAAACGGCAGCCCCCGAACGGGTGGAGGAGATCGGAAATTTAATCCGTGAGAGACCGGAGGTTGAGCGAACGGTTTATACCTCTGCAGATGACGCCTGGGAAGGATTTCGGAATGATTATTTTGAAGACGGGGAACTGTTAGATGGAGTCTTTGACGGGGATAACCCGCTGGCGGCGTCCAATCACTATCAGGTCTATATCAAAGGAATCGAGCAGCAGGAGGGCTTCGTGGAGTATGTGAAGGGGCTGGAAGGGGTCCGCAAGGTGACACATTCGGCGGATACGGTGCGTGCGCTGCTTCGTATCAAGACGGTGATATCGAGACTGACTGCGGGGAGTGCGGCGATTCTGCTTCTGATTTCCATTCTGCTGATTCACAACACTCTTTCTGTCGGTATTGAATCTCAGAAGGGGAAGACCCGGGTTATGCGGCTGATGGGGGCCAGGGAGGAATTTATCAGTGTTCCCTTTCTGGTGGAGGGACTCGTTATGGGGCTTGCAGGAATGTGCATTCCCCTTCTGCTCCTGCTGGCGGGGTACCGCTGGGGGCTGGAGCTGGTGGCAGCAGGGCTCAGTCTGTCCGGCGGCACCGTGAGTCTGCTGCCGCCGGCGGAGGTATTTCCGAAACTGACGGCGGCATCTGTGATTCTGGGGCTGGTGACGGGAGTTGCGGGTGGCTGGTCTGTCATGGGAAAATTGAAGAAGTAATATCCCAATCCGGTGAAAAAAGGGTTAAGGCCTGGTGAATTAAGATGGATACACTTGAATCTGATGTCATATTAAAATATAATAAAAGAAGAAAGATATGAGTGAAATCGCATCTCAGAATAAGAATGCGGCAGCGAATGTGACCGATAAAATGTAAGTGAGAAAGGCGGTGCTTTTTGGCATTTGTTGAACTTAAGGATGTAAGAAAAAGTTACCATATGGGCGAGATTACCATTCATGCGGTGGACGGAATCAGCTTTGCCATCGAGAAGGGCGAATTCGTGGTGATCGTGGGGCCCAGCGGGGCGGGAAAGACTACGGTATTAAATATTCTGGGAGGGATGGACACTGCTACCTCAGGGGAAATTCTGGTGGACGGCGTCAACATTGCTTCGTACCCGGAGAAAAAGCTGACGGGGTACCGGAGAAATGATATCGGCTTTGTATTTCAGTTTTATAATCTGTTACAGAACTTGACAGCTCTGGAAAATGTGGAGCTGGCGCTTCAGATCTGCAAAAATCCCCTCGACGCGGAGCGGGTTCTGATCGATGTGGGACTGGGGGAGAGACTTAACAACTTTCCTGCGCAGCTTTCGGGCGGGGAGCAGCAGCGGGTGCCCATCGCCAGGGCGCTGGCGAAAAATCCCAAACTGCTGCTCTGTGATGAGCCCACGGGAGCGCTGGATTATCAGACCGGAAAGGCTATTTTGAAACTGCTTCAGGATACGTGCAGGGAGAAGAAGATGACGGTGATCGTGATCACTCACAACTCGGCGCTTGCACCGATGGCGGACCGGGTAATACAGATTAAGAACGGGAAGACGGCAAGTATTGTGCTGAACGAAAAACCGCTTCCGGTGGAGAAGATCGAGTGGTAAGTGGAATGCCTCAGATCGGATGGTGTTTGTATGAAGAATGCAAAACGCAAAGACTTTATGGTGGAAATAGGGCGCAGCATGAACCGGTTTTTATCGATTCTTTTTATTGTCGCGCTCGGAGTCGCGTTTTTTGCCGGCATTCGTTCTACAAGGCCGGACATGGAGCTCTCTGCTGATGTTTATTATGATGATACAAATTTAATGGATATCCGTATTGTCGGCACCCTGGGTCTGACAGAGGATGATGTGGAGGCGGTGCGCCAGCTCCCGGAGACAGAGCATGCGGAAGGCGCCTATACCACGGATGTGCTCTGTGAAAGCCCGGACCGGGAGCAGACCGTACGGATTTTTTCGATGAGCGGGCAGATTAACCAGTTTACGCTGCTGGACGGCCGTATGCCGGAACGGGCAGGGGAATGTCTGATGGACCGGGGAAAGGCTTATAAAGGCCAGTTTGAACTGGGGGATACGGTGAAAGTCTGTTCCGGTACGGATGAGGAACTCTCCGACACGCTGAAATGTGATACTTTTACGATTGTGGGCATCGGTATGTCCTCCCGGTACCTGTCGCTGGAGCGGGGGACGACGACGATTGGGAATGGGAGTCTCGATACCTTTATGGCCGTGACGCCCGATAATTTCAGCATGGATGTATTTACGGACATCTATGTCCAGACGAAACAGGGAAAATCCTTTCTGTCCTATTCCGATGAGTACCAGGACTATATCGATCTTGTAACGAAAGAGATTGAGGATACGCTTTCCGAACAGCGGTCCGCGATACGGTACCGCGATGTGACAGACGAGGCGAACAGAGCGTTAAATGACGCCAGAAGGGAACTGACGGAAAAGACGGCGGAGACCGACCGGAAGCTGGATGATGCGGCCCGGCAGATTGCAGATGCACAGAAGAAAATCGACGAGGGAAAGGACGATATTAAAAAGGGCCGTGCGGATCTGGAAAAAGGGAAAACTGATTTAGAAAATGCCAAAAACGATCTGGAAGACGGAAAACGGACATTGGCGGAAAAGGAACAGGAGTTAGCGGACGCTAAGGTAACGCTGGCGGAGAAAGAACAGGAACTGGAAGACGGGAAAGTGACACTGGCGGAAAAGGAGCAGGAGCTGGAGGACGCCAAAAAGGAAGTAACGGACAAGGAAAAAGAGCTGGAGGATGCCCGTAAAAAATTCGACGAGGAGCTGCCGGGAGCCCGTATGGAGCTGGATGACGGGTGGCTGGAATACGAGATTGGGCTGGAAGAATACGAAGATGGAAAGGCGGAGCTGGAGGAACAGCAGGAAACCCTGAAGGAGGGCTGGAAAGAGTACCGGAAAAATGCGCCGGAGGTGGAACGGAATTTAAAGAAAGCCTTAAACGGGCTGATCGCCATGGGGGTTCCTCTGGATATCACGCCTTCTGAAATCAGCCGTATCCAGGTGGAGGAATTTGAGATTGACGCGTATGCACCCTGGCTGGAGATGATACCGGGCGGTGAGGGGGCAATGCTGGTGGAGGGTGTACATACGCTGCAGGCCTCCTATCAGGAGCTGACTTACGGTGATGCGGCCGTGAAAGAGGGAAAAAAGGAACTGGCTAAGGCAAAAAGAGAACTGGCAAAAGGCAAAAAGAAGCTGGACCAGGGAGAAATGAAGCTTAAAAATGCCAGGCGTAAACTGGATGAGGGAGAAGAGCAGCTGGCGGATGCCAGACAGAAAATCATCGATGGTGAGCAGAAGGTAGAGGATGCGAAGCAGGATATCGTGGATGGCGAGGCAAAGATTGCAGATGCCCACCGGGATATTGCCGATGGGGAAGAAAAGATTGCAGATGCCCACCGGGACATTGCCGACGGCGAGGCGAAGATTCCGAAGGCGGAGAAGGACATTGCGAAAGGGGAGACGGATATTGAAGAAGCGCAGAAGAAGCTGAATGATGGCGAGGCGGACTTGGAGGAGGCGAAGGGCAAATACGAGGATTCCAGGCGTGAGGCGGAAGAGAAGATCGCGGACGCCGGAAAGAAGATTGACGACGCTCAGAAAGAGATTGATGACATTAAGGAGCCGGAGTGGTACGTTCTGGACAGAAATTCCATCCAGACTTATGTGGAGTTCGGAAGCGACGCAGAACGCATCGGCGCGATCGGAAAGGTATTTCCGTTTATATTTTTCCTGGTGGCGGCTCTTGTCAGCCTTACTACCATGACACGTATGGTCGAGGAACAGCGTCTGCAGATCGGAACATTAAAGGCGCTGGGGTACGGGAAATGGAGTATTGCCTCCAAATGTATTGGCTACGCCCTGGCCGCTACCCTGGCCGGAAGTATTCTGGGAGCGGCAGCGGGGGAAAAGCTGCTTCCCTATGTGATTATGACTGCGTACTTTATCCTGTATGAGAACCTTCCGGTGATGCTGACTCCGTTCAACCTCCATTACGCGCTTCTGGCCTCCGGCCTGGCGCTGGCGTGTACAGTCCTGGCTACCGTATTTTCCAGTTACCGGGAGCTTCTGTCGTCACCGGCTGCGCTGATGCGGCCTGTTCCTCCAAAGCAGGGGAAACGGGTGCTGCTGGAATACGTGACTCCGCTGTGGAGGCGGCTTACGTTTATCCAGAAGGCCACGGTGCGCAATTTATTCCGCTATAAAAAACGGTGTCTGATGACGATATTCGGAACTGGCGGCTGTATGGCGCTGCTCCTCGTGGGATTTGGCCTGAATGACTCCATATCCACACTGGGAGAAAAACAGTATAACGATATCTGGACGTACGATGTGCTGGTACAGACTGACGACGAGGCAGATGAGGCGGAGCAGGAGAAGCTCCGGTCCTTTGTATCACAGGGAGATGTGGAGGCGTGGCTCCGGGTGGAGGAAACGATTCTGGATGTGTCGGCGGGTGATGTGACGAAGGAAGCCTATCTGTTTGTACCGGAAAATCTGGATGAGGTGAACCGGTTTGTTCACCTGCGCAGCAGGGAAAGCAGAGAGCCGTATGTTCTGGATGACGACCACGTGCTGATTACGGAGAAAATGGCGGGACTGCTGGAGGTGAAGGTGGGAGATACCATTTTCTTAAAGGAGGATGAAGGAACTCATCATCCGGTGGTGGTGGGAGGAATTGCGGAGAATTATCTTCACCATTACGTGTATATGACACCGGCTCTGTATGAAAAGGTCTATGGAGAGGCGCCTGAGTATAACACAATGTTTCTCGATTTAAAGGATTTGAATGAGGAGACCCGGAACCGGCTGGGGACGGAACTGCTGTCCTTTGATTCCGTGATGGCGGTGACCTTTATTGGTACCATGCGGGGGCAGATAAACGACATGCTGGACAGCTTAAATGTGGTCATCTGGGTGCTTATCATCTCGGCGGGACTGCTGGCCTTTGTGGTGCTCTATAACCTGAACAATATCAACATCAACGAACGCCAGAGGGAGCTTGCAACCATGAAGGTGCTGGGCTTCTATAATCCGGAACTGGCTGCCTATGTATACCGGGAAAATATTATGCTGACAATACTGGGCAGCATGGTGGGAATCGTCATGGGGTATTTCCTGCACAGATACGTCATGACTACCGTAGAAGTGGATATGCTGATGTTCGGAAGGCAGATCAGGCCCGTAAGCTACGCGTACAGCGTTTTAATGACGTATGCGTTTTCCGCGTTTGTCAACCTTGCCATGTATGATAAGCTAAAGGGAATTGATATGGTGGAGTCGCTTAAGAGTGTGGAATAATCGGTTTTTTTGTGTTATACTAGGGGCACTTAATAAAAAAACAGAGGAGAAGCATTATGAAGAATACGGCATTAGTGATTATGGCGGCAGGTATCGGAAGCAGGTTTGGCGGTGGAATCAAGCAGCTGGAACCGGTAGGACCCAGTGGTGAGATCATCATGGACTATTCGATTCATGACGCGCTGGAGGCCGGATTTAACAAGATCGTGTTCATTATCCGGAAGGATCTGGAAAAGGATTTTAAGGTGATCATCGGGCGTCGTATCGAGAAGATTGCCCCGGTTGAGTACGCATTTCAGGAGCTTACAGATCTCCCGGAAGGCTATGAGAAGCCGGCGGACAGGACGAAGCCATGGGGAACGGGCCAGGCGATCCTGTGTGCGAAGCAGGTGATTCATGAACCGTTTATCGTTATCAATGCGGATGATTACTATGGCAAAGAGGGATTTAAGAAGATTCACGAGTATATGGTGAATGAGATGGATACGGAATCGGACGTGTTCGACATCTGTATGGGCGGATTTATCCTGGGCAATACGTTGAGCGAGAATGGCGGTGTTACCAGGGGCGTATGCCGGGTGGATGAGAACGGCGTGCTGATAGACGTCACTGAGACGTATGAACTTCAGAGGGACAAGGATGTGGCGAGAGGCCGTGACGATGACGGCAATCCGGTGGAAGTGCCGATCGGCCAGCATGTATCCATGAACATGTGGGGAATTGCGCCTTCATTTTTAGAGGAGCTGGAGAGAGGGTTCCCTGAGTTTTTAGACAGCCTGAAGGAAGGCGACATCAAGACAGAGTACCTGCTTCCAAGGATTATCGACCGCCTTGTACGCACAGGGCGTGCAAGGGTGACGGTTCTGGAGACGCCGGACAAGTGGTTTGGCGTTACTTACCGGGAAGATAAGCCGGCGGTAGCGGCGGCGATTAAGGAACTGGTGGCAGACGGAGTTTATCCGGAGAAGCTGTTCGAAGATTAAGAGGATAGAACGGGTGTGGCAGGAAACGGATTTTGTAAACCGGTATCTGGAGAGCAAAATTCATTTCCTGCCACACCCGTTTTTTATGGGCAGCGTTATAGGCAGCCTTTGTGACCAGTCTCTGAGAGTGTCTTAACGGTTTTGGTCTGTGTTGTTAAGGATACTGCCGAGCAGTTTTCTGTCGGACTCGGTGGTGATGATTTCCGATATTTTCTTTTTGTTGAATTTCTTTAGAATGCTGTGTACCTGGGACTTAACGGTGCTCATCTCCACGCAGCGCATCTCGCAGATCTGGCGTTTGTTATAGCCGGTAGAGAGGAGATAGAGTGTGTCCAGTTCCTTGGGAGTTAAGGTGGAGAGTATATTAAGCATGAAGAGAAAACTGCTTTCGTACGTCTTGACGCGGCGGAACTCGCTGCGTATTTTATCTGCGATCTCCGGCCGGATAGGAGACTGGCCTCTGTAGGCGGAGGTGACTGCGTTTACAATCTCTTCATTGGAGGCATTTTTCAGGACGTAGTCGCAGGCGCCTAAACGAAATGCGGAAAAGACCAGCTCATCCTCTTCATAAACCGTCAGGATAATGATTTTGATATCCGGCATTTCAGATAATATCTCTCCGGTGGCACGGATTCCCGCATCTTTTGCTTCCATCTCAATGTCCATAAGAATGACATCGGGATTCAGTTCTCTGGCGGCTTTGCAGGCTTCTTCGCCTGTGGCCACATCGGCTACGACCTCAATGTCGGGACACTTTTTCAGGACCGCTTTATAACGCCTGCGGATAGGGTCCACATCTTCTGCAATGAGCACTTTTATCGTTTCTTCCATGATTTTAAACCTCTTTTCCTGTTTCAGATGAACCCGTTCCCGGTGTGATGTTCGGGAGCAGGACTTCTACCGTGGTACCCGCACCCGGAGTACTGTTTACGACAATTTTTCCCTCGTGAGCGTGAATTACCTTGTAAGTCAGAGTCAGGCCGATTCCCCAGTGTTTGGAGTAGGGATGGGAGGAGTAAAAGGGGAGAAAGATATTTTCCAGGTTTTCCTTCGATATTCCCTTTCCTGTGTCTTTGATGTCAACTGCGATCCACTGTCTGGAGCTGCCGAGAGTAACGGTGAGCTCTTTTTTTTCAGCGGGGGTGTCTTCCATGGCATCAATGGAGTTCTTAATGATGTTGTGAAGCGCCTGTTCCATATAGACCGGGTCCACCATAGCCAGAATCGGCTGCGGCGGAAGGTTCAGCCGGACGTTTACGGAGTCCAGCTCGTGGGAAAAGATGGAGAGCGTTTCCTTTATCAGTGCCTGGAGAGAGTACTGTTTTAAGTTCAGTTCGCTGGTTCTGGTGCTGCGGTGAATCTCGTCGATTCTGTCATAGAGTGTGTGGCAGCGCTTTATGATACTGTCCGACGTCTCTTTTACTTCGTCCTTATCATCTGCGTTTAAGGCCAGCGTCTCCACCTCGGACTGGATGGCCAGAATTTCGTTTTTGATATAGTGGCAGAAGATCTTTGATGTCGTCTCGGAGGAACTGATTTCCTTGGAAATACTGAGCTCTCTGTTGACAGTTTGATTGGTTAACCGGGTTAGAAGATAAGCACAGTAGGTGATTATGGCAGTTGCGGGTATAAGAAAATAAGGAAGCATCTGATAAATCAGTGCATTACTTTCAAGCCGGATAGATCGGTAGGTATACGTATTTGAAATTTTAGAAATTTTCAAATAAAAATTCGGCGAAGCAGATATAAAGTAAATATAAACAAAAGAAAGTGCCGCATAACTGATAGCGAGAAAAAGGTGATTGAGGCGGAATAATTTAAGTTTGGGAGCCTTTATAAATGCAAGAATCAAACCAGCAAAACACAGTAGAATAATCAGAATATTGATTCCATGAGTGATGAAAAAAATAAACCTTTCGATTGCCTGATACTTCTTGGCAGTAATATAGTCAGGATATAAAAAATAATAGATTTTACGGTTAATAAAAGGGTCATAAACCAGAGCCTGAAAGAAACAAAATATCCATACAAAATATTTTATCTTTTTTTGTATGCTTGTGGTGCAGGCTGAATTAAATCCTAGAGAAAAGTATACGCTGATGATTACGATGCTTAAGCTGGAAACATTCATTAATCGGATAATGTTGGATTTGTCTATGGCTATAAAAAATAACCATTTCCATAAAAATTCAGGAAGATAAAAATAGTCTTTTATCAGGTTATAATAATAAGTATCTTTTGAAATGTATAAAATCATACTAAAGAGGGCCACAAAATAAGGAAGTATCAAGATGGCAGGATATTCATGGTGCCCCTTTATATTTTGTATGGCTATAAACAGAATGAGTGCAAGAAGAAGTAAAAGCAAATAAAACATATATCCTCCGTTCTTATGATCCGAAATTACGATTATCCTCCTTAAAAGGAACCGTATCAGAAGTATGTAAATACCAGTCAAGAAGTGCTGACTCAAGTTCTAATCGGACTATTTTTGCGGCTTCATTGAAATAAAGGTTATAAATTTCTTCTGGATCATTTTTTAAATCATAAAGTTCATGTGCGCCGGTACTGCGGCGTACCAGCTTATAAGATGCATTACGAATCATAACAGTACGACATACGCTTTCTGGATGTAACTGCTGCTGTAACTGCTTTGGGTGATAGATATTTGCAATAGCGTTGGAAGAATTTACAGATTCTCTTTTCGGATAACCCTCAAAACAATGAGGCTCAGTAATATCGTAACCTCCTTCGCAGAAAACTAGACGATTCGGATCTCCTGGATTTCCGAGTAATTGGGGGATAAGGGAGTGGGAAAAATGAGTATGCTGAGGCTGTATTCCAGCCAAATCCAATACAGTAGCCATAATATCGAATAATTCATTAGGTTCGTTAACAATATGGCCTTTTATTCCGCCAGGCATACGGATAATAAGAGGAACATGGATAATTTCTTCATCCATGGCATTTGGCCATTTTTCTACAAGTTTTCGTGTGCCGTGCCAGTCCCCATGGTCTGAAGCGAACAGAATAACTGTGTTTTTACTAAGCCCTGTTTCTTTAAGTATTTGATCAAGCTTTCCCCATAGATAGTCAACATAGCTACATCCTGCCAGATAGATAGAATATATTTCTGCAAATGATTCTATAGAAAGATTGTCTAAATTTCTGTATTTTCTAATCAAAGCTTCAAAACTTGGTTTACTGGGTACAGGAACAGATAATTCTGCGGTTAACTGTTCCGGTCGGTATAGTTTATGGAATACGTCATATGCCCAGTAGGGTGGATGCGGCAAATCGAGAGGAAGGTATAAAAAAAATGGGGGGTCTTCTTCTTTATAATTCTTAAGAAAAGAGATAGCCTTCTTTATATCTTCATCTAAGGGGATCTCCTCGCTATGTACATCTTCATACCAGAAAGAATAATAGCCTGGTTCACCTGGTGAAAAATGATTTTTTGTTTTATCGAGATTGCGTGTAAATGAATTGCTCTCTTCGCGTTTCTCATTGATATCATCACAAATTTCATCCAAATACGCCTGGCTGTATAAATCATTTTTTCCATACCACTGTATATTATACCCTGATTTTTTTAAGTACCGAAATAAACTAGGTTCGTCTGGCTGAAGTAGATGCCACAAGGTACGGTGGCCTCTGTTATGAACGTACGTTCCGGTCATTAGACTGCAACGAGAAGGGGAGCAGACCGGATTTTGTACAAAACAGTTTTTGAAGAGTGTGCTTTCTTCTGCAAGCTTATCTATATTTGGTGTATGACTGTATTTATTTCCGTAGCAAGATAAGGATCCGGCACACATTTCATCGGGAAATAAAAATAAAAAATTCATACGGGATTCCCCCTATATATTATTATAGTATAACTATATATAAACATTAACATAATTGTGTTCGGATGAGAAGGGGGATAAAACTTCAACCTGCTAATTTGGAGCAGTTTATGATAAGGTATGAATATCAGAACAAGGAAAGAGGCTGAGATAGAGTCTCATAATTTTTAAACAGGAGGTATTGAGATGAAATTGAAACAATGGGGGGCGGCAGTATTAACGGTGATTCTGACTGTTGGAGTATTAGCAGGATGCGGCAGTAATAAGGGAGCAAACGTAAAGACAAATGAAAGTAAGCCGACAGGGTCAATGGTATCAGAAGAAAAGGTTAAGTTAAAGTATTACATTTGGAGTGATTGTGAAAATTATACAAATGAGATTGTGGATAATTATAATAACAGTCAGGATCATGTTTTTGTAGAGGTTGTTAGTATGCCAAGTGCTACTTATGATGATAAGTTAAAGGTTATGCTGTCGGCAGGAAGTGACGCGGATATATTAAGTGTCCGTACACTAGATCAGGTAATGCAATTTAAAGAAGCGGATGCCCTATTCGATATATCGGATTACGTAAAAAAAAGTGACCTGGATATTAGTAAGTTTGGTTCTATGTGGGACTCTTGCTACCCGGATGGAAAAATAACGGCACTTCCTTTAAGGACGAGTTGCTGGATGCTGTTTTATAACGTTGATATATTAAAGGATGCAGGGATTGATGTATCCGGACAGTTGACATGGGAACAATACGGAGATTTAATTAGGCAGCTGACGAGTGGTGATGGCACGAAATACGGTGGTTGCTGGGTAGACTGGAATATTTACCAGTGTATAGGAACACAAAAGAGAACCTATTTGAATGATGATGATATAACAGATGTAAAGAATGGACTGCAGTTGTTGAATCGTTTCTTTAATGAGGATCAGTCTGTTGTGCCATTAGCAGAAATTAAGGCGAACGACAGTCAATGGAGAGCAGATTTTGAAAATGGTAGAGTCGCGATGCTTCCACAGGGAGAGTGGCTGATTAATATGCTTATGACAGATGAAAAAGAAGGTAAAACATCTATTAATTGGGAAGTTGCGCCTATTCCTATTCCTGATGGAGCTGAACCGGGAACCACATGGGGGGCATATCAGTTTTCTGCAATTCCGAAAAATGCAAAAAACCCTGAAGAAAGCTATGATTTTCTAAAATATTTATGTGGAGAGGGTGGATCAGCAGTGCTTCCTAAATATGGGATGCTTCCGGCATATGGTGGGGATTCGGCCAAAGCTACATTTGATGAGGTAGTGGGAAAAACAAGTGTATCTGAAGTTGCATTTAATGCGAAGATTGTTCCGGAAGCGCCTTCCTATGAAAAGTATAATGACTTAAAGGTCGCATTTGCAGAACATGCGGAACTTTATTTATTCGGTGAAAAGACACTGGAAGAAACTATGAACAATTTTGAAAAGCAACGTAAGGAAATCATGAATAAGTAATTAATAAATTTGAGGTACTGCAGGGTTACGTGTTTCGTTTGCAGTACCTCATTAGATATAGAGAGGACTTTTGAAATGATAAAAGACAAAAAAATTCGCATATATATAAAGGGTTATCTTTTTATTCTTCCAAATTTTATAGGCTTTTTCGTATTTATGGCTCTCCCCATTATTATGGGACTGATTATCTCTTTTACAGATTATAATGGATTCAGCCAATTTAACTTTGTAGGGTTAAAAAACTATATTAATATGTTTCACGATGAATACTTTAAAGTTTCACTTTGGCATAATCTGATTTATACAGCTGTGACAGTACCTGGTACAATCGTAACTGCATTGCTTTTGGCGGTTGTAATTAATAAGGGAATTAAGGGAAGCGGTCTATTTAAGACTATGTTTTTTCTTCCAAATATCAGTTCTATGGTTGCAGTTGGTATTGTATGGGCAGCTATTTTTAATCCAACACAAGGACCATTAAATTTATTTTTAAAATCGTTGGGAATAATGAATCCGCCCATGTGGCTGTCTTCTACGAAAACGGCGCTTTTATCAGTCATGCTTGTAGCTATTTGGAAACAATCCGGATACTACATGATTATTATTCTTGCGGGATTACAATCTGTTCCGACTCAACTCTATGAGGCTGCTTCTATTGATGGAGCTGATGGAATTAAAAAATTCTTTAAAATAACACTTCCAATGTTGTCGCCAACGATGTTTATGGTTTTAATCTTAAGTATAATTAATTCTTTCCAAGTGTTTGATTTGATTAATATCATGACGGATGGGGGACCAGGCCGATCGACTAACGTATTGGTATATCGAATCTATCAGGAAGGATTTCAGAAACTTCAGTTTGGCTATGCATCTGCAATGGCTTACTTCTTGTTTGTAATTATAATGGTTATTACTCTAATTCAGTTCCGAGAACAAAAAAAATGGGTTAGTTATATGTAAGGGAGAAATTGATAATGAGATCGTACAAAGCTAAGAAAAAAATCAATAATGCTTTATTATTTTTAATTATGTTGTTTATAGGTTTATGTATGATTATGCCGTTTTTATGGACACTATCTTCATCTTTTAAAAATAATAATGAGATTTTTTCATATCCTGTTAAATGGATTCCGGAAATTTTTCGATGGTCTAACTATGTAGATGTATGCCGGAAGATACCATTTTTAACATACTATTTTAATACATTAAAACTGGCGGTTATCGTTACTTTTGGTCAGGTAATCACGGCCTCTCTGGCAGCATATTCATTTAGTAAAATGCAGTATCCTGGACGCGATAAGATTTTTTTATGTTATCTAGCCACATTAATGGTACCGTGGCATGCTATTATGATACCACAATTTTTGGTCATAAAGAGTCTGGGACTTAATGATACCCATTGGTCTTTGATATTAGTTAATATTTCTGCTGTATTCGGTGTATTTTTACTCCGCCAGTTTATGATGGGGATTCCGGAGGAGCTGTCCGAGGCGGCCAGAATCGACGGGGCTGGAGAACTGAAAATCTATTCTCAGATCGTATTCCCCATGTGCAAACCGGGGCTGGCGACGCTGGTGGTGTTTACATTTAACTTTATGTGGAACGACTACATGGCTCCTATGATATACTTAACCTCTGATAAGCTGAGGACGATTCAGATTGGCCTGGCCTCCTTCCGTACCCAGTACGGCTCGGAGTACGGCCTGATTATGGCAGGCACCGTGTGCGCCCTGATCCCGATGCTTCTGATTTTCATTGTGGGGCAGAAGTATCTGGTGGAAGGAATCGCATTTTCCGGTTTGAAGGGGTAAAACGTATGGCATTTTCAGACAGGGTATCGAAGATTTTATATGGAGGAGATTACAATCCGGAGCAGTGGACGCCGGATATATGGGAACAGGATATGGAACTCCTGACGCAGGCCGGAATCGATGTGGTGACGCTAAATGTCTTTAACTGGGCGTCACTCCAGCCGTCGGAGGAGACGTATGACTTTGCGGAACTGGACGCGGCGGTGAAACGGGTGACGGAACAGGGGATGGCCATCTGCATGGCCACCTCTACCGGAGCCCACCCGGCGTGGATGGCCAAACGGTATCCCGAGGTCCTGAGAACGGATTTTGAAGGCCGCAGGCGGAAATACGGAGGACGCCACAATTCATGTCCCAACAGCCCTGTATTTAAGCAGTATGCGAAGCGGCTGGCCGGGAAGCTGGCGGAGCATTTCCGGGAACAGAAGAATATCGTGCTCTGGCATGTAAGCAATGAATATGAAGGCGCATGTTACTGTGAAAACTGTGAGAAGGCGTTCCGTGTCTGGCTGAAGAAGCGTTACGGAACCATTGATAATTTAAACCGGCTGTGGAATACGAGATTCTGGGACCATACCTTCTATGACTGGGACGAGATTGTGGCCCCCAGTATGGTGAGTGAACATTTTGAGGAAGCCAGAAGCATGTATCAGGCCATAACACTGGACTATAAACGGTTTAATTCGGACAGCATGCTGGCCAATTACCAGGCGGAGGCGGAAGCGATCCGGGAACAGATTCCGGACGCCTTAATCACTACCAACTTTATGGGGGCGTATAAGCCGCTTGATTATAAAAAGTGGGCGGCCAGCCTGGATGTTATTTCCTGGGACAACTATCCGGCCGAGGGAGCTGACTCTGCCGCTGCTGCGATGAATCATGACCTGATGCGCGGGCTTAAAAATGGCCAGCCCTTCCTGTTGATGGAGCAGACGCCCAGCACCTGCAACTGGCTGAACGACAACCGCCTGAAACGCCCCGGCGTTATGCGGCTTCTCAGCTATCAGGCCGTGGCCCATGGGGCGGATACCGTGATGTTTTTCCAGATGAGGCGCTCCAGAGCAGGCTGTGAAAAGTTTCACGGGGCTGTCATCGACCATGCAGGCCATGGAAATACCCGTGTGTTTCGGGAATGCCAGGCCCTTGGAATGGAACTGAAGACACTGGGCAAAGCGGTGGTTGGGGCCCGTGTTCCGGCAAAGGCCGCGCTGATCTTTGACTGGGATACGTGGTGGGCGCTGGAGTGCTCGGCGGGGCCCAGCGTGAGGCTTAACTATCTGGATGAGTTTCAGAATTACTACCGGGCTCTGTCAAAACTTCACATTCCGGTGGATATAATCGGAATGGAGGACGATTTTTGTGGATATGAACTGATTGCCGCGCCGCTTCTGTATATGGTGAAAAACGGCGTTTCCGAGAGACTGGAAGAGTTCGTGAGGACTGGGGGAACTGCGGTTTTTTCGTATTTAAGCGGATACGTGGACGAGAATGACCGGATTACTCTGGGCGGTTATCCGGGAAAACTCAGGGAACTCTGCGGAATCTGGGTGGAAGAGACCGATTCCCTGCCGGAGACGGAGCAGAATTCCTTCTGCTATGAAGGGGAACTCTATCCGGCGGGACTGCTGTGCGATATTATGCACACGGAGGGGGCGGAGGTGCTTGCCCGTACCGTGAGGATCTTTATGCAGGCACGCCCGTTATTACCAGGAACCAGTATGGAGACGGACTGGCATATTACGTTGGAACACGGTCAGGAGAGGACTTCTATCTCCGGTTTTTTGCTGACAGATGTAAGGAAAAGGGGCTGCGGACGGCCTCCCATGATACGGTGGAGACGGCGGCCGCTTTATCCGAAAAGGGAATCGAGATAACCGTGCGGGAAAAAGACGGTGTGGAATACCTTTTTCTGCTGAATCATTCCGGGAAGAGACAGGAGCTGGCGGTCTCCGCCGGTGGAACGGATTTGCTGAGCGGGAGGGAGATTCTCGGGGGAGAGGTGTTTGCAATTGATGCGGCGGGGGTTATGCTGGTGAAAGCGGCAGAATGATAGTACAGGCGAGGGCAGAGAAATGGAGCAGAAGCAGCTGATTGATTTGTTAAACGATATGAGCCTGGAGGAGAAAGCAGGGCAGCTTTTTCAGGTAACAGGCGACTGGTTTGACGGCACAAAAGAGTTGGAGCAGACGGGGCCGGAGGCGGAGGAGACCGCCAAAATCAGGAAGAATTACGGCCATCTGGCCGGTTCTGTGCTGGGAGTCTATGGTGCTGCCAGTATAAAAAAGATTCAAAAAGCGTATATGGAACGCCAGCCCCACCATATCCCGCTGCTTTTTATGCTGGACATTATCAATGGATTTAAGACCATCTATCCGATCCCGCTGGCATTGGGAGCCATGTTCGATCCGGAATTGGCCGGCGACTGTGCGGCCATGGCAGCGAAAGAGGGGGCGGCCGGGGGACTTCATGTGACGTTTTCTCCCATGGTGGATCTGGTGCGCGATCCCAGATGGGGGCGTGTGATGGAATCCACGGGAGAGGATGGGTACTTAAACAGCCTGTATGCAAAGGCTCTGGTGGAAGGCTATCAAAGGCAGCAGGGCGGCATGGACTCTCTGGCAGCCTGCGTCAAGCATTTTGCGGGTTACGGCGCGCCGGAAGGCGGGCGGGAGTACCAGACAATGGAACTCTCTGACGAAACGTTTCGAGAGTTTTATCTGCCGGCTTATGAGAGTGCCGTAAAAGCCGGAAGCAGAATGGTGATGACCGCATTTCAAACAGTGAAGGGCATTCCTGCAACAGTAAACCGGAGTCTGCTTCGCGGTATTCTGCGCGGAGAAATGGAGTTTGACGGTGTGCTGATATCGGATTACTCGGCAATCGGTGAGACGGTTGTCCACGGGGTCTCTGAGGACCGGGCTGATGCCGCCGGCCGTGCGCTGGAAGCGGGCGTCGATATCGATATGATGTCAGGGGTATATCCGGAGTGTCTGGCCGGGCTGGTGAGGAGCGGAAGACTGGACGAGGCGCTTCTCGATGAAAGCGTCCTGAGAGTGCTGGAGCTTAAAAACTGGCTGGGGCTGTTTGAAGATCCGTTTCACGGTGCGGACGAGACAAAGGAGGCCGGTACGTATCTCTGTGAGGACCATCGAAAGCTGGCGTATGAAGCGGCGGTAAAATCCTTTGTACTGCTGAAAAACGAGGACGGCGTACTGCCGCTTTCCCCGGAACGGAAGACGGCATTTATCGGTCCGTATACTGAATCGCAGGAAATAATGGGAAGCTGGTCTTTTACTGGAGGAGCCGGGACAGAGATGGTAAAGACCATACGGAGGGCGGCGGAAGAGGCACTGGCTGGATGGCCGGTTACGTACCACACCGGCTGTCCTCTGCTGGCGCCGGGGACAGTTCTGGAAGGATTTGACAGGTACTGGCCCTGCAGCGCATCCGGGGAAGAACTGGCCTGCTGGAAAGAGGAGGCATTAAAAGCCGCCGGGGAGGCAGACGTGGTGGTTATGCCTCTTGGCGAACACTGTTTTCAGTCGGGGGAAGCCGCGAGCCGGGCGTTTCTTGAGATTCCGGAGATTCAACAGGATCTGTTCCGCGCGGTCTGCGAAGTGAATTCCAATGTGGTGGCTGTGGTATTCAGCGGCAGGCCCCTGGATCTCCGGTTTCTCTCGGGGCGTGCCAAAGCTGTGCTTTTTGTGTGGCTGCCGGGTATGGAAGGCGGTCCGGCGATTGTGGATGTCCTGACAGGAAAGAGGGCGCCTTCCGGCAGGCTTCCCATGAGTATGCCATACTGTGTGGGACAGATACCGGTTCATTATGACAGCCTGATGACGGGGCGTCCTTACCGAGAGGGAAAGCCGGAACGGTACGTTTCCAGATACCAGGATATCCCAGCCGATCCGCTGTTTTCCTTTGGATTCGGACTGACCTATACAGAGATGGAGCTTTCCGGGGTCCGTCTGAGCAAAACGGTACTGTCGCCGGGAGAAACGATGGAAGCCTCCGTGACTCTGAAAAATACAGGGCGGCGGGAAGGAACCGAGACCGTTCAGCTCTACCTCCGGGATGTGACCGGCAGCACAGCGAGGCCGGTAAAGCAGCTGAAGGGCTGGAAGCACATCACGCTGAAGCCGGGGGAGGAGGCAGAAGTTGTTTTTTCCATCAGCGAAGAACAGTTGAGATTCTATCAGGGACCGGGAAACTGGGACAGCGAGGCGGGAACGTTTTATGTCTTTATTGGAACGGACAGCAAAACGGAGAATGCAGCGTCGTTTCGGCTGGAAAAGTAAGAATCACCGGAGATAATTTCCGGAAGCAGCGGGAAGTCAGAATTGAGAAACAGGAGGTGCCGGAGAGGTATGAGAACCGTATTGATCCTGATGGATACTTTAAACAGGAGATTTTTAAAATCCTATCATGAAAATGCAGAGGGAATCACACCGAATATGGACGCATTTGCAGAGAAGGCGGTCCGGTTTGACAATCATTTCATTGCATCCGCTCCCTGTATGCCTGCCAGGCGGGATATATTTACCGGCCGTATGAATTTTCTGGAGCGGGGCTGGGGAGGGATGGAACCGTATGACCGGACGCTTCAGGGGGAACTTCGGAGCCATGGAGTGTATACCCACATTACAACGGATCATGCCCATTACTTTGAACTGGGAGGGGAAAACTACTGTTCTCTGTTCGATACCTGGGACTACCACCGGGGACAGGAAAATGATCCCTGGATATCGAGGGTGTCCCCTCCTTTTAAAGAGCCGGATTCGTATGGACGCAAATCGGTTCAGCATCTTTTAAACCGGCAGGAGTATGCCCGGGAAGAAAAGACGTATCCGACCCCGGCCACCTTTCTTTCGGCCTGCCGCTGGGCCAGGGAGAACCGGGGAGCGGACAACTTTTTTCTGATGGTTGAGGCCTTCGATCCTCACGAACCGTTTGATGCACCGGTTTCCTACCATGAACTGTACGGGGATCATTACAGCGGAAAGGAGTTTAACTGGCCGGGATACGCACCTGTCACGGAGCCGGAGGCTGCCGTATTACATCTTCGAAACTGTTATCTGGCTACTATGACCATGGCGGATCGGTGGCTGGGGCATTTTCTCGACGCTCTGAAGGAGAACGGGCTGTATGATGGGACACTGGTGATCCTGACTACGGATCACGGCCATATGCTGGGGGAACACGGATTTACCGGTAAGAATTATATGCATGCGTATAATGAGATGGCCCATATCCCTCTCTTCGTGAAAATGCCAAATGGAGAATGTGCCGGAGAACAGCGGAAACAACTGACACAGAATATTGATCTGATGCCTACCATACTGAAGCACCACGGAATTCCGGTTCCGGTCAGTGTAAAGGGGAGAGATTTATCGGAAATGATTCTCCGCCGCTCTCCTTCCAGAGATGCCGTCATCTATGGCTGGTTCGGCCGGGCTGTCAATGTATACGACGGCCGTTATACGTATTTCCGGGCGCCTGCGTCACCGGACAACCGGCCGTGTTACCAGTATTGTGCAGTTCCGACGACGCTGGGGCGGTTTTTGGGGGAAGAGTATGCCGATGAGATGGAAATGGGGCGTTTTCTCCCCCATACCAATTATCCGGTTTACCGTATCCCGGTTCATAACGAAACAGACTGCATGGGAGATTTACGCTTCATAGAGGACTCCTGTCTCTACGACCTGGAACGGGACTATGCCCAGGAGCATCCCATGACGGACGAAGCTGTGGAGACGGCCATGTGCCGGAAGCTGATTGCAGGAATGAGAGAGGCTCAGGCGCCGGCAGAGCAGTATGAGCGTCTTGGATTGTGGACTGTCAGAAAGGGGGAAGACCGGCAGCGCTGGGACACCGCCGGCTGCTGAACGGAATGGAGAAGCTGGAATTTAGCTGTAGACAGGAAATAAGTGAGGAAAATCGAGGAGGAACCATGGAGTTTGTAAGAGTAAAGGGAAATGAATTTATTTATCAGGGGCAGAGCATCCGGTTTGCCGGTCTGGGGATCGGGAGCTGGCTGAATCTGGAACATTTTATGCTCGGAATTCCGACGCCGGAAAAGCAGATGAAGGAAGCGTTTACGGAGGTGTTCGGTCCGGAAAAATCGGCCGTATTTTTTGATGACTTCGTCTGTTCCTTCTGTTCAGAAGGGGATTTTAAGCTTTTAAAGGATACCGGAATCAATTTAATCCGTGTGCCGTTTAATTATCGCCTGTTTCTGGACGATCAGAATCCGGAACTTCAAAAAGAAGAGGGATTTCGGTATTTTGACCGGCTGCTTGATCTCTGCAGGAAGTATGAAATTTATCTCCTTCCGGATCTGCACAGCGTTCCGGGAGGTCAGAATCC
>X244_Common_House_Martin__coassemble_687_pt1 | contig 20823 bp, 24 predicted proteins | sample X244_Common_House_Martin__metabat2_high_PE_003 | metagenome-assembled genome bin X244_Common_House_Martin
CCCCCGTCCCTCCCACTCCCCGCGCCGCCCGGAAGCTATGGGGCGTTACCTCCCTCCAAAAAAGAATCAACATCTGTCTCATTTTTCTTGAGTTTCCCCACCTCCCTATGCTATACTTAGTCAGAATAAGATTTCAGATGAACAGAAGGAAGACTTTAATGATGAATACAGACAAACAAAGACACAAGAGACTGAAACGCCCCTCCCCGTTTCTGGGGGCCTGCGTAGCGGTTGCCGTGCTCGCACTGCTGCTGGTTATCTATAACATTTCCAAACCGGTTCCCATGGTTGGAAGCAAGACCATCACCATCGATGTAGTTTACAAAGACGGAAAAGAAGACAGCTATCACGTCACCACCGAAGCACAGTACTTAAAAGGAGCAGCGGACGCCATTCCGGAGCTCACCCTGGACGGCACAGTCACAGAAGAATACGGTCTGATGATAACCACGGTCAATGGAGTGCGGGCGGACTACACACAGGATGGCGCCTACTGGGCGCTGCTTCTAAATGATGAGCCCTGCAACTACGGCATCAGCATGCAGCCCATTAAAGACGGCGAACACTACAAACTTGTCTATACACCGGCGGACCAGTGATGGAACCGCCGTTTCTTTGGCCGCTTACAGGTTCGCAGTGAGGAGGAAACCATGAAAACAAAGGAACTTGTCCGCGACGCGTTTCTTGCCGCTCTCCTTCTGGTGCTGCAGGTCAGTCTCTCCTGGCTTCCGAATATTGAGCTGGTGTCTCTCCTGATGATTCTGTATACACTCGTATTCCGCCGCCATGTCTGGATCATCCTCTACGTGTTCGTCATTCTGGAGGGACTGATCTACGGCTTCGGCCTCTGGTGGTTTTCTTATCTCTACGTATGGGCCTTCCTGTGTACAGCCGTGTTTCTCATGCGATGGACCGGTAAACCGCGGACAATTTCCGCCGCACTGCTTGCCGGAATCTTCGGCATGCTCTTCGGACTGCTCTGTGCTGTTTCCTACTTTTTTACAGGCGGTCCCGGAGCCGCCCTTGCCTGGTGGACAGCCGGAATTCCCTTCGACAGCATCCACGGCATCAGCAACTTTACCGTGACACTTCTGTTGTTTGAACCGCTCTATCATCTGTTAACCAGACTGAAAAACCAGTTTTAATATATCAAAGGAGAACTAAAATGGAATCTGCAGTTGTAAGGATTAAAAAAGGCGAAGGCCGCTCACTAAAGGCCGGAGGCATGTGGATTTATGACAATGAAATCGACACCATAAAAGGGGATTTCACCAACGGGGACATGGTATTCGTGGAAGACTTTGACGGTTACCCGCTGGGCCACGGCTTCATCAATACCAACTCCCGTCTGACGGTCCGCATGATGTCCCGAAAAAAAGACGCTGTTATCGATGACGCCTTCATCGAAATGAGGGTGCGCGCCGCGTGGGAGTACAGAAAGACGACGACAGACACCTCCAGCTGCCGCATCATTTTCGGGGAGGCTGACTTTCTTCCCGGAATCGTCATCGATAAATTTGCGGACGTTCTCGTTGTAGAATCGCTTGCGCTGGGCATTGACCGGTTCAAGACCATGATTCTAGATCAGGTAAAGAAGGTTCTGGCGGAAGACGGAATCCACATACGCGGCGTCTACGAACGGAGTGACGCCAAAGTACGCCTGCAGGAAGGCATGGAACGCTTCAAGGGCTTTATCGGCGATCCCTTTGACACAAAGGTGGAAATCGTAGAAAATAACGTACATTATATGGTAGATGTAAAAGACGGGCAGAAGACCGGCTTCTTTCTGGATCAGAAATACAACAGACTGGCCATCCAGAGACTCTGTCCGGGCAAACGGGTATTAGACTGCTTCACCCACACCGGTTCCTTTGCTTTAAATGCCGGTCTGGCCGGCGCTTCCTCCGTCTTAGGCGTTGATGCCTCCGAGCTGGGAGTCGCCCAGGCAGAAGAAAACGCAGCGTTAAACGGCCTTTCCGACACAGTTCACTTCCGCTGCGCAGACGTCTTCGAGCTGCTTCCCGAACTGGAACGCCAGGGTGAAAAATTCGACGTCGTCATCCTGGATCCTCCCGCCTTCACCAAGTCCAGAAGCTCCGTAAAAAATGCAGTAAAAGGCTATCGGGAGATCAATTTACGAGGCATGAAGCTGGTGACGGATGGCGGCTACTTAGCCACCTGCTCCTGTTCTCACTTTATGACTCCGGAACTGTTTGAAAAGACCATCCGGGAGGCGGCCTCCGATGTCCATAAACGCCTCCGCCAGGTCGAATACCGGACCCAGGCCCCGGATCACCCCATACTCTGGTCTGGAGATGAAACCTCTTATTATTTAAAATTCTTCATCTTCCAGGTGTGTGACGAGAAGTAAACTATAACAGCTCTGCCGGGCGCAGCCCCGCCTTCTGTACCAAAGCCGTCTCCTATTCCACGCGGCTGATTCGATACAGGAGGTGGGGCATGTCCAGTCCGTAATAATGCTTGACGATACTGCCGCAAACGGTCATTCCGTTTCGCTCCGCAACCGCTCTGGATGGACCGTTGTTCTCCCGGATTATGGAGTAAACCGCTTCCGCTCCCAGCTTCTCAAACGCATAATCTCTGCATGCGGCTGCCGCTTCCAGCGCATATCCGTGGTGCCAGAACTCCTTTCTGAACAGGTACCCGACTTCCAGCACCTCGCTGTCTCCAACCTCCTGCATGGTGAGCCCGCACTGTCCGATCACTTCCCCCGTCTCCTTTAAGACCACGGCCCACAGGCCGAAACCGTACGTTTCGTAGCGCATAAGCTGGCGGTCCAGCCAATCGGCGGCCTCCCAGTCCTCGAACGCGTGCTCATAGGCGTACATCACCTCTTCATCTTTTAGCATCAGGCAGAGAGCACCGTAATCTGATCTCCGCAGCCGCCGCAGAACCAGTCTTTTTGTTTCCAGAATGATCTCATCATCTGTATTCTCCCCCGCAACGTTCCCCATAATAGCCGCCTCCTTCTTCTCTTCGTGTCTGTATTTCATCGCCTCTCAGGGTATCCTGGCCGTTTTCCCTTGTTCTTTCTTCCGGCCGATTCTATAATAATACCATAAATCCGGTGCACGGGACATCACAAAAAGGAGAATCATATGAAAATAACACTGCACGAAGGGCTCGATCTTTCCGAGCCCGAAATCGAAATCCGGTGCCATATTGCCGACCCGCGGCTTAAGCGTCTCATAGACTATATCCATCAGTATTCCTTTTCGCTGGAAGGGCGCATCGGTGAGACCTCCTTCTACCTGCATTCCGAGGAAATCATCTACGTGGATTCCGCTGACGGGCGCACCTTCCTCTACAGCGGAAAAAATGTATACGAAAGCCGCGAGACGCTTGCATCCCTGGAGGAAAAGCTGGCCAACACCACCTTTGTCAGAATCAGCAAAAACTGTATCGTAAATACCGCCTGGTTGAAAAGCGTGTCCCCTCTGTGGAATCACAGACTGGAGGCCCTGCTGAAAAACGGCGAAAAACTCATTGTCAGCAGAAATTATATCCCTGCACTGAAAGAAAAGTTATCCCAATAAAAGGAGGAAATGCCATGAAACGATTATTAAGAACCTATCTTCCCAGTTCGGCGATCGCCTTTACCTCGTCATCCTGTTCAGCGTCATCTTTAACCTGATTCTGAGAAAACACGATGCGCTGAGCAGCATCTTTGTCCTGGAACTCGCGGGGCTCATTCTTTTAATCCAGTTTGTATCCGCCGTATGTGACCGCATCCCGTTCCAGTCGAAAAAAGCATATCAGATCACATTTTATGCCCTGGAATATGTCATTGTCCTGATTGCAGGCTTCCTGCTGAACTGGGCGGCGTTTACCATCAGCAGTTTTCTTTACACGACACTGCTCTGGCTGTTTATCGCATTCCTGATCGACCGGTACTTTACGGCCGTACACCGCCATGAAGCCGAGGAGATCAACCGTCTCATTCTCTCCAAGAATCAAAAAGAGGAGCAGATTCCATAACCGATCCTGTGGAATCATGCTCCCTCTTACCAAAACGTTATCTGCCGGCCGTCTGACTGCTCAGAAGCATTCCAAACGACTCTGCGGTCATGGGCCGGCCAAAGTAATACCCCTGTATGACATCGCAGCCCCGCGCCTTTAAATACTCGTACTGCTCTCTCGTCTCCACGCCCTCGGCGATGGTGCTCAGTTCCAGGGAATCCGCAAGACGTATGATACCATCCACGATCTTATTCCCCCGCTCATCTCCGATATTATCAACAAAGCTTTTATCAATCTTCAGCGTATCAAACGACATGTCATTCAGCATCGCCATGGACGAATACCCTGTACCGAAATCGTCCAGTAATATACGGTAACCGGACTGATGCAGATGTCTGATGGCATCCAGAAGCCGGGGCTGGTTGTCAAAGAAGACGCTTTCCGTAATCTCGATTTCCACATTCCGGACATCCACCGCGGTCTCCGTCAGAATCAGGTTATATTTTTCCACGAAATTCAAATCATACAGAAGCTTTCTCGACACATTGACAGATACCGGCACCACCTCGTATCCACGTTCTTCCCACTCCTTCTGCTGTTCACAGACCTGCCGGAACATGTAACGGTCCAGCTCGCTGATGAAACCGTTTTTCTCAAACAACGGAATAAATTCTCCCGGCGGAACGAGCCCGCCGTCAGGCCGTGCCCAGCGAACCAGGGCCTCTGCTCCTACAATCCGTCTGGACTCTGCATCATACTGGGGCTGGTAGTAAGCCTGAAACTCCCCATTCTCCAGCGCCCCCTTCATCTCGGCTTCAATCCGCTTATCCCGGTAAATCTGTTCCTTTACCCGTTCATCATAGAACGCGTAGTGAACGGCAAACTGCCCCTTCCGGCTCTTTCTGGCAATTCCGGCACAGTCCAGACAGAAATCCAGCGTAAGACCCTTATCACGAATCTGAAAGATTCCCAACGCTGGCACGATGGCCAGCTTGTTCTGAGGCCAGATGGAATACGACTGAAGGCGGCTGCACAGTTCCTCCAGACGTCGGCACAGCACATCGTGATCGCGGCTGTCTGCCAGGGCCACAAACATATCCGCGGACTGATGGGCAAAAATTTCCTCACTGCCGCACCATTCCCCCAGAACTCCATGGATATACCGGATCAGATGATTCCCCTCCTCGTATCCCAGAAGTTCGTTGATAAACTTAAAATCGTCTATATCCAGACTGATGAGAGACCAGCTTCCCACCTCTGCCCGGCGGATCTTTTTCTCCGCCTCAACCTGGAATTTTGCGAAGGAGTAACCGCCGGTGATCTCATCCGTATACAGGCTGTGCATCAGCTCGGCCTTTCTCCGCTTCTGATCCTTCAGAATATAGATCAGAATCCCCGCAAAGATCAGTACCATAAACGCCCCCAGCAGATAGGTCCGTCCCAGCACTGCATTCATTTTGCTGTCCAGCACACTGGCCGGAGCCACGGTGAGCAGATACCAGTTATTGATGGGCAGCGGCCGGTAATACATGTATTTCATGCCATGGTTTTCTATTCGGATGCAGCCCTCCTGTCTTAAGTCAAAATCCGCCTTCATGGCGGCGGCCGCCTCCGAATTCTGGCTGTCCACCTCCTCGATTGCGTCGAAGATATTCTGAAGATCGGGATAGCTGTACGGATTAACAGAATCTACGATACAGTTTCCGTCAGTATTTACAATATATGTATATCCCCGCCCTTCAAAAGAGGACACCTCCAGCTGCTTGCGCATCTCATTCAGATTATACGTTCCAAACAGTACGCCGGTCACCTGATTCTCATGGTACACAGGGACTGCATAAACATGAATCTTTTCATTCCCTTCCCTGTCCCGGAGAGGATCGGACACGCATTTCTCCCCCTCCATCGCCTTTTTGTAATAAGGACGGTCAGATAAATCCATCTGCACATGATCCGTTGTATACGTCTTCCCGTCTGCTGAGATAATCCCCATCCGCTTAAAATCATTCTCCATGGCGGTGGCGGCCAGCATGGAGGCAGCCTCCTCATAATCCTCCGCCGGATAGAAGCTGACGCGGCGTGAAACCTCCGTCAGCAGTTCCAGTTTCGCATTAATCTCTTTTTCCAGAATATTCTCTCCCTGAGTGGATACCTCCTCCAGAGATGAGATGATCTCATTCTGAAAATCGTTTTTCAGAGTTCTCGCATATAACAGCCACGACACGGCCAATAATATCAGAATCAGCAGACCGAGGATAATCTCCCGGTATTTTGCGAAAATATTTCTCATACCCCTTCCTTTCCCGCCTGTGACGCTGTACTCGATAACAGGCGGCATCTCATTTTATTGTACATGAAAGAAAAAGGGTACGTCAACAGTCACTTGCTTTTTAGCGCTGAAAAACCGTTCTTTGCCGGTCCGTGCTGTAGATTATTCTGCCTCAGTGAGGCAGCGTGCCGCTGTTTTCGTTCTCCCGGGGCAGACTGGTATAATAGGCGGAAAAGATATGGCAAAGCTCCCGTTTGCCGGACAGCTCCAGTTTGCGCAGTATATTGGACTGCTGGTTGGCAATCGTCTTGTTTTTGGAGTGGAGCGTTATCTCTCTCCCCAGCATCTGGTCCAGAACAGCCCGTTCAGCGGGAGACAGTACCTCCAGTATCAGACTGCATATGAGCAAAGCCTGCGGCGTTATTCCTGAATACGTCGTCCGAATGGTGGGGATGAGCATGGAGAACTGATTTTTTAGTACGTAGCCGGAAGCAAATGCCCGGCGGCAGGCGTCCAGTATAATTTCCGGCTGGTCAAATGAGGTTAGAATAATAATGCGGGCATTTGTCTCGATCCGTATGGCGCGGGCAGTCTCCACGCCATCCATCCAGGTAGATTCCAGGTTCAGATCCATAAGGACAAGATCAGGAGAATCAGTAAGCGCGGCCGGAAGGGCGCCTTTTTTGCTGCTGCACAGGGAACATACATCGAAATCGGCTTCTTTTCCCAGTGTCTGCTGAATCAGATACAGAAAATCTTTGTCATCGTCTACCACCATGATTTTTATTTTTTTCACGAGATGCTCCTTTCTGCGGGTTTACGTACGGAAAATACAGGGAAAAGCAGCTCCCCTCTCCTGCGGCCGAGTCAGCCTGCAGTCTTCCGGAGTGGGCACACATGACATTCCAGCAGTAATACAGGCCAAGCCCCATATTGTGGTTGTTATTCTTGGTCGTGTAAAACGGTTCTGATATCCGTTTCAAATCGTCTTTTTCGATCCCGCATCCATTATCACGAACCGTAATGACAGCCTGCCGTCTGTTCTTCTGGCAATGGTATGAAAGCTTAATGAGCCCCTCCTCCTTAATGGATTCAGCGGCATTCCAGATCAGATTGCGAAGCACCTCTGCCAGATGAACGGGATCACAGAAAAGCGGATCCATATCACAGGTGCATATCTGAATCTGTTTGCCTTCCGACAGCATGAGTTCCTGTTTTAAATCCTCAAAAATCTGTGCGATATCGCAGAACTGCTGTTTTAAAACAATCCTATCCGAATACATCTGCGTCCGTGCGACGAAGCTTTCCAGGTGAGCAACCGACTGCTCAATGATGTCCAATTCCTTCATCCGGACCTGCTCCTGCCGGAGCAGGCCGGTACACCATGAGATCTTAGCAAGATCATTTTTCAGGGCATGTCCCACATAATGGGCATTTTTCTGAAGCAGTTTTTCATCGGAACTCCAGTTATACTGTTCACCGCGAATACGGAGTCCCCAGATTCCGCTGTGAAACGCATGGTACACAATAAAAAGCAGGATCACGACGATTATAATCAGGTTGATCTGCCACGCCTTTGAAAATCCCTCCAGTCCCAACGCATGATACGGAAATCCGGCAATAAGCCAGCACCATAATGGAAGCAGCACGCTCGCCGTTACCAGCATGCGCTGGTTATAGTTTGCGCTGAGCCGTTCCTCCCGCAGCGTTTTTAATAAGATCGAGGTCAGAATGATACCGTATAACCAGTTGTAAGCCGCAGTACTCAGACAAAATGAGACCTTACTCTGGTAATACAGGGTCTGCGTACATGGAAAGATAAGAATCATCACCACTGCCAGGGCGAAACTGGCTGCCTGCTTCTTTCGAAAAGCAGAGGGATTTTTTACATCTTCGTGGGAAAAATACAGGGCACAGATCAGACCGCACGGCAGGGAAAAGAAATAAAATACCCCGCTCATGACAGAATAGAGCCAGTCCGGTATCGCATGCGCGGCCGGCGAATGGATCAGTCCTGCCAGTTCATAATACAAAAATTCTTTAAACGTGCCGATACCGCATAAAAATCCGGTAGCAAAGCACCATTGATTGATCTTATTTCCAGGATTGGCAGCAAGGATCAGAAAAAATACCAGCCAGATTAAAAGAGTAAATACCAATAAGTATAATCCATGTATGCCCTCCTGTGAGACGCGCAACAGCAATTCCTTCATAAGCGTAGTTCCTGCCTTCTTCTTTCATTGACATCTGATGCTGTAATACCGGATCTCCGGCGCAGTGACCGCCATAAAGACTGCCTCCGGTCCGCTAAGTATAATTTATCATACTTTAAACTTTCTAACAACTGCATATCATGTTCAACCAGGAAGTAGAAATTCCCAAATATTATGGGAATTTTTCAAATATACCGGCTGCACTGCTATAATTTTATAAAAAAATTACCGGTTCTGTTCCGGCTTATGAATAAACCGAAGACAAATTTAGGCTTGACTCTGCACAGTGTTCCTGCTATAGTATCATTAAGTTATGTATCGTTTCGATATATATCAGGAGGTAATATTATGTTGGAATACATTATTCTCGGTTTTCTGATGCGCCGAAAAGCCACCGGCTATGATCTGAAGCAGTATATGGCCGAAAGCACTTCCTATTTTTTTGACGCAAGCTACGGAAGCATTTATCCGGCGTTAAAAAGGCTGGAGGAAAAGAAGTTCCTGTGTTCTGAGGAACAGGTAACAGGCGGAAAGTTCAAAAAGTTATATTCCGTTACCGGGGAAGGACGGAAACATTTTCTCGAATGGCTGAAACAGCCGGTCCATTTCTCAAAAACCCGCCTTGATCATCTCGTTCCGTTCTTTTTTTATGACTGCTTAGACGCTGAGACGGCAGGACGGAACTTAACGCAGTTTATCGAAGAAGCTTCATCGGGACTCGGGGAGCTGAGGGCCCAGCAGCGCGAACTGGATTCCAGCTGCCCGGAATGCCGCCATACGTACCACTATTCCGTGCTCGTCTACGGAATCCGCTACTATGAGATGCTGATCGGCTGGTGTATGGAGCTTGCCGGACAGACACCAAAACCATAAGGAGGCCCCTTCTGTGAAAACAATCATCCATGATCTAGACCCCGCCGCTTTTGAAGAGCTGTTTCCCGAAACCGCACTTTTGACAAGACTCGGAACCTCAGAGCCGCCTGCCGTCATTCTCTCCCCCATGTATCCGGCCCGCCCCTGCATCGGCTGTTTTGGCTGCTGGATCAAGACTCCCGGCAGCTGCGTGCTTCCTGATTCCTATCAGGAGATGGGGAAGCTTCTGTCCAGGACCAGCGAGCTCATCCTTATCAGCCGCTGCTGTTATGGCAGTTACAGCCCCCATGTTAAAAATGTGCTGGACCGCAGCATCGGCTATCTTCAGCCGTTTTTCCGCATCATCGGCGGAGAGATGCACCACGTCATGCGATACGGCAACCAGATGGCAGTTACGGCACATTTCTATGGAGACTCCATCACAAAGCAGGAAGAAGAGACCGCGAACCACATGGTAAAGGCCAACGCCGTCAATCTTGGAGCCTCCGGCTTCACCGTACATTTTTATCAGACACCGGAACAGATAAGGGGGAATATGACATGAAAGGTATTTTAATAAACGGCAGTCCCAAGAGAAACGGCAGCGCATCCGGTGTACTGCTGGACGATTTAAGGTCTTTACTCGCTCCCGATACAGAGACCGCCGTCATGGCCGTCACCGCCGCCCATCCGGCTGCTTCCCCGGCTTATACCGGCATGCACTGGGAGCCCTCCCCCGAGGAGCAGAAAAAGCTTGGCGGCTTAAGCTTCCTTGTCCTCTCCTTTCCGCTCTATGTGGACGGTATACCGTCCCACCTGCTTTCCTTTTTAACGGAGCTGGAGCGGTGGCAGAATCAAAGCAGGCTTCTGGAGGGCGACAAACCACTGGCCGTATATGCTGCTGTCAACTGCGGATTTTATGAGGGAAAGCAGGCTGCCATTGCCCTTCGTATTGTGGAGAACTGGTGCGTACGCTGCGGATTTGAATATAAACAGGGTATTGGATGCGGCGCCGGGGGCATGCTGGCCCATTTAAAAGGCGTCCCCCTGGCAAAGGGGCCAAAAAAGCCGTTGGGCGCTGCCCTGACGGATATGGCCGCAAACATCGAGCGCCTTGAAAAGGGGAACGATCGCTTCTTCTCCCTCTCCATTCCCCGCCCGCTCTACATAGCCGCCGCTCATATCGGCTGGAGGAAGCAGGGCCGTGAAAATGGTCTGACTGTAAAAGAACTGAAATCGTAATGCGAAAAACTCCCCTGTCGGAATGGAATCCATTCCGACAGGGGAGTTTTTTATTGCAGCTTTCCTTCCCCGGAGACCGGGAGTGCAGGAAAAAGACTGGTTCTGATTAAATTCTGGTATCCCAGCGGCCGCAGAATACCGTTTCATTGTATCTGCCCTTAAACGGTGATTTTCCGGTCATTTTATCGATGGCGGCAGAGACCGCTTCCTCCGAATTTAAGTAAGCGTTGATGTACGTCTTTGCCATCGGCACATCGATCAGGTGATTCGTAAAGTTCAGAGAAAGGAAGACAGTGGGCAGTTCTGATACGTACCACGGCTGATCCGCGGGCTGCGCCCATTTTACACGCATGGTATTGTACGTGCAAATCCCGATACGTTAAGTACCACCAGGCACACATCGTACGTTTTACGGAGGTCTTCCATCTTTCCTTTCACGGCCGGTGTCTCACCGTCCACTGTGAATCCTGCTTCCGTAAGCTTTCTTATGACCATCTCCTTCACAGGCGCGCTGTCGTCCGACTGCAGCTTACCCGCGACCACTGTTCCCTCTCCGCCGATAAATACCAGCTTCACTCTCTTATACTTCTCCAGTGTCAGGGGAAGGTAATGCTTCGTGTCTTTACAAGTGTAATAAACTTGTCGGCCTGTTTTGCCGCAGATTCCCGAAACTCACGGCAGCCGATCACCGATAACTGCTCTCTGGGAGGCATCAGACGGCCTTCTGCCTGCAGCTTATGAAGCTTCAGCGCGGCCTTGATTCCGAGAATCCGGTGAAGCGCATCGTTCAGCCTCTCCTCTGTAATCACGCCGTTTCTGTAGCCCTCCATCATGTAGCCAAAGTCCTCGTCCATGTCATTGAAGAACAGGAACATGTCACAGCCCGCGGCAATTGCCCGCGGAACCTGCTCCCGCCGCGGCATGGCGGCAAACATGCCGATCATATGAGAGGCGTCAGTCACCACCATACCGTTGAATCCCAGGCGTCCTTTTAATAAATCCGTAATCAGCTCCGGGGACAGGGTTGCCGGCAGAATGTCTTCATCCGCAGTATCCGGCCTCAGCTTTCTCGTATAGGCGGGGAGTGCAATATGTCCCGCCATAATGGTCATGACCCCATCATCGATCAGTTCTTTGTATACTTTCCCGAAGGTATTGTCCCATTCCTCACAGGTCATGTCATTGACGCCCATGAGAAGATGCTGGTCATTCTCCTCGGTTCCGTCTCCCGGGAAATGCTTCATGCAGGTAGCCATATTCTGAGTTCTGGTTCCCCGGAAAAATGATTTTGCATAACGAATCGTATCCTCCGGGCTGTTGTTGAAGGCTCTGCACTGGACAATGGTATTTCTCCAGTTGTAGAGCAGATCCACAACCGGCGCAAAATTCCAGTTGCACCCGATGGCCGCACTCTCCGCGGCTCCGATCCTTGCCACCTCATAGGCGGTCTCCTCATCGTCCGCTGCTGCCGTCGCTGCCCCGCAGGCCACTGCGGTACCGCCGCCTACGCCTCCGTTTCCGCCTGCCTCACAGTTAGAGGCAATGAGCAGCGGAATCCTGGAATGTTCCTGGAGAATCCGGTTCTGCTCATACAATTCCTCCGGCGAGGTATTGTGATAACGAATCGCTCCTACGTGATAGTTCTTTACCACGTTCTCCAGATCTTCCGGTTTTCTGGAGGTCACCATATTGACAAACAGCTGGCCGATTTTTTCTTCATCCGTCATGGATGCGATGGTGTCTTCCACCCACCTGATATCTTCATCCTTAAGGTAATAAGGTTTTTCTCTTAAATTAACCATTGTTCTCTCCTTTTCCCAAATTCTTCTCAAAATCCGCAATACACCGTTCCTCGTACGCCCCCCGGTACCTGTCATTCTGAAAACGCTCCAGCGCCTCTTTTCGGAACTGCTTCCAGGACAGTGCCTCCTTCTTAACCAGAATCGGATAGAAGCAGACGCCGTTCTGCAGAGCCGCCTGATGATCTCCGGGCGCATCTCCTATCATCAGAACGTGGTCCTTCTCGTAACCGGCCTCCAGAAGGCGGCCGATGCAGTATGCTTTGGAGCCCTCCGTCTGTGTCAGCACAACATCCGTTAAGGAAAGAAGCCCGCACCGCTCCCATTCCTCCACCACGGCCTGTTTATTGGCGGAAGAAACAATGGCAATATCGGCTTTTTCATGAGCCGCCCGGATTCCCTGCGCCACGCCGTCATACGGCTTTTTCACGTCCTCCGGAAGTCTTTCGATAGCTTCGTTTACCGCCTTTGACCAGGACATGGCCTTCTGAAAACACACACTGGATTCGTTCTTCTCCATCTTTGACAAGGCCTCGCCCGACAGCTCCGGCGCCGTCTCACACCATCGGACAAACGCATCGATCCCATCGATGGGCCGGTACGCTTCGGAGGCCTCCCGGAGTACGATGGCCAATGCCTTGAACCGGTTGATTCCGCGGGTCATGGAATAGAGATTCACCTCATTCCATCGCTTTAGGAGCGCCTCTTCCCACGGCTCCAGCCCCCACTCCTTTACCATACAGGGGCCAAAGCATTTAAAATGTTTGATATCCATCGTATCCATGGCACAGCCGTCCGAATCGATGCAGATCAGATACTCCTGTTTTTTCTGAAAGTTCTCAAATACATCTCCCATTGTTTCCTCACCTTTCCTTACCGTTATATGGTTCCTCTCTTTACTTCGCAGCGGTTCTTCTCTCTGCAAGAATGCGGTTGTTCTCCTCTACCACGCTCTTGGATAACGGATAGGCAAACAGCAGGATCAGGCCGACAATCAGATAGCAGTCAGCCGGAGCCAGGGTTGCCACCGTGTAAATATTTCTGGTTACAGAATCCGTCTGTACGATGACCTCTCCCGCCTTGGAGGACTGGTAACCGATCGCGCCCAGTACCCAGCCGCCCAGGCCGCCGGCCAGCGCCTGGCCAATCTTACGTGCAAAGGAATAGACTGCGTAAATGGTGCCATCATCGCGGCTTCCGGTCTGTACCTCCTGGTAATCGATTACATCCGTGATAAATGCCCAGATCAGCAGGTTGAAAAGCCCTGTTCCCAGGTTGCCGAAAGCAATCATGACGCAGAACGCCCAGGGATTCTGAATCCTGACGAAAAACAGAATAAAGTAAATCACGGAAGCAAATAATACGGAAGCTGCAGAGGCCTCTTTCTTGCCGAACTTCTTTAAAATAGCAGTCGAAAACGGTGCGAGAATCAGCGTTGCACCGGTGCTGAAGAAACCGGCCAGCGACATGGCCTCTTTGCTCTTAAAGTAATCCATGTATAAATACGTATTCATGCTTCCAGACAGCAGCATGGAAAGCAGGAGAACGATCGCCGCTCCGATGATGGCGAGCAGGCTGCGGTTATGTACCATGCCTTTTACGGCTTTTGCGAAACTGCCACTGTTCGATTCCTTCACCTGCGGTTTTACACGCTCTGTAGAAAGGCTGTAGCACAGGATATAGCAGATCAGGGCCAGGACGGCAAACAGGCAGGCGATGTAGAAGAAACGGTCAGCTATAACAACCTGGTTTCCGCCCTCATAGGCATACACAAACAGGGGAACGCCTACATTGACGCATACGCCGGCCAGCGCCGCGCCTACGCTCCGGAATGCGGAAAGCTGGCCCTTCTCGATTGGATCAGAGGTAATTCCCGACGCCATGGAACCATAAGGAATGTTGTTTCCTGTATAGCAGAAGCTTCCCCAGAATAAATAGGTAAGATAAATATATACCATCTTAAATGTCATGGATTTATCCGCGATAAACGGATTAAACATCAGAACACCGGCAACCACCACCGGAATGCACATCCTTCGGATCCAGGGTCTGAACTTTCCGTCCTTTCCGATCCTGGCAGTATCCACGATATGTCCCATGGTAATATCCGTAAACGCATCCACACACCGGGCCACCAGAAACAGCGTTCCTACCGCCGCCGCACTGATGCCGAGTACCTTCGTATAGAATACCATAAGAAACGTGCTGGCCAGCATAAAGAAAAAATCATTGCCGAAGTCGCCAAACATATAACCGATCTTATCCCTGAAACCAAATTTTCTTTCCATGTAACATGTCCCCTCCTAAAGGTTAATTTATCTCTTTCGATAAAAAAACTTTACCATAAATGCAGAAAAATCTTGAGGATAATTTTTGTAGTTATCAGCACAATATTTGTTTTCTATGGTATAATACAAAAAAAATGTAGTATTAACATCATGTTATAAAGGAGAATCCCACCTATGAGCCATGCCCCCCAGACAGCCGTCATCGATCTGATGACCACTCTTCTCTCAACCACACTCGGCGTGCAGACCTCCGTTCTCTTTCCCGATTCGGCCGAACTGGCAGATATTGATTACTCCCTCCGAAAATCCATCTTCACCGGACTGGATGCAAAGGAATTATTTTGCAGTATGATGGAAAGGGCTGAGGAAAAATACATCTACAGCATCACGGATCATTTTTTCAGCCAATATATTCTCATGCCGCTTCCTGAAAAGAAGGATTGCGGCTGCCTTCTCGTCGGCCCCTACCTGACAGAGGAGGCCAGCGAGTTCCTGTATAACCGGGCGATTAACCGGAACCGGCTGACTCTGGAGACGCTTCCCGTGTTAAAAAAGTACTACCAGAACTTATCCATCGTGGATCCCGCCCGGATCACCGCGGCTTTGAACCACATTGCCGCCTTCTTATATGAGGATCACCACGATCTCACCATCCGTTACATGACAGAGGACTGGAATGAGCAGTACAGCGGTTGGAACTATGTTCCCGATCCGGAACACGCATTTTCCATCCACGTGACAGAAAAACGCTATGCTGCGGAAAATGAATTTCTGGATGCCGTCATGCGGGGAGATCAGGTTCTGGCTGTCCGCCGTTTTGAAGCGTTTTTGGACTTCCGGATCGCCCCCAGATATAAAGATCCCATCCGCGACAGCAAGAATCTAATCATTGTTCTGAACACGCTGCTGCGCAAGGCAGCGGAGAAAGCGGTGGTCCATCCCGTATATTTAGACGAAATCTCCCATCATTACGCCGTTCAGATTGAAGCTTCGACCTCCTACCTCCAGCTGGAAAATCTGCGGATTGAGATGGTAAGGAAATACTGTATACTCGTTCAAAATCAGTCTCTCAAGAACTACCCGCCGCTGATCCGTGATCTCTTAAACCACATTAACTTAAATTTAAGCTCAGACTTAAGTTTAAAATCCTTATCACAGATGTTCAGCGTCAACGCCAGCTACCTCTCCTCCCTGTTCCGCCGGGAGATGACTATGACTCTGACGGACTACGTCAACGGCCGCCGGATCGACACCGCGCTGAAACTGCTTAACACCACCGATATTCAGATCCAGGATATTGCCTACTATGTGGGAATTGAAGATGTGAACTACTTCACGAGAATCTTTAAGAAAAAAATAGGCGTATCCCCCACCGAATACAAAAAATCAATCCGCCCGGCTTAGAGAATGTTGGAACATGACTCTCCGGGACAACCATCATCAGGAGGTATCATCAATGAAACAGCGAACCGAATACACCTGCCCGCTGGAACTGACCCACGATGCGATCCGCGGCAAATGGAAGCCCATCATCCTGTGGCAGTTAAGCAAGGGCGGCAGCTCCCTATCCGCTCTTAAGAAAGAGATCGCCGGAATCTCCCAGAAGATGCTGATCCAGCAGTTAAGCGAACTGGCTCAGTACGGCTTCGTCGGCAAACATACCTTTGACGGCTATCCGCTGAAGGTGGAATACTACTTAACCGAGCGCGGCAGGAAGATTTTTGAGGCAGTCACCATCATGCAGAGTGTCGGAATCGACATGATGGCGGAGGATGGACGGGCAGATTTTCTGAGAGAAAAGGGGCTGCTGTAGTTACAAAAAAGTGGGTACTGTTCACACAGCTCCCTCCGGTCTATAATGAGAAAAAAGGAGGTTTTACCCATGAAAGACGCAGAGAAAACAGTAGGGACCATGCTTGATAAGCAGAGTGTCGCATGGATCGGTTCCGTTTCCCCGGATGGATTTCCCAATATCAAGGCCATGCTGCGGCCGCGGAAACGGGATGGGATCAGAACCATCTATTTCACTACAAATACCTCCTCCATGAGGGTCGGCCAGTTCCGTGAAAATCCGAAGGCGTGTGTATACGTCTGTGACAGCCGCTTCTTCCGCGGCGCCATGCTGACAGGAACCATGGAGGTTTTGGAGGACAGCGAAAGCAGGGAGATGATCTGGCGGGAAGGCGACACCATGTATTACCCGGGCGGCGTCACGGACCCGGATTACTGTGTCCTCCGCTTTACCGCCTTAAGCGGCCGCTTCTATTCGAATTTCCACTCAGAGAACTTCGAGATTCCGGAAGCGAGTACGGCAGAAGGAATCCATTAACGCAAAAACAGAAAAGAAGCGGCCTGTACATCTTCTGCTCAGATCGCTTCTTTCTCTATTGGCCGGACTTAAGCACTGCCGCAGTCTGATGATCCCCTGCTATGCTCACAACGACCGCAGCAGGCAGTCCACAACGCCTCTCATACTCTTTTCCTCCACCTCAATCGTAAGCTCCGGCTCATGGATATCCTCGAGATAGTGGGCGTCGGAATTGCTGATGATCCGGCAGCCGTCCAGATACGGATTGCTCCGTTTCAGTTCATGCAGCTTTTTCAAATCCTTCACCTCTGCAGTCGTAAACCGGCTGTCCGGCGGCACGAAGCCCAAGTTGGCGATCAGGCTGTTGGCCGTCTTATCGATATGTGCCGGAAACATCACCCCGTCGTAGGAGCGCACCAGCTCCCACAGTCCGTCGAAGGAGATATCTACGCTGTTGATCAGAAGATTGGGGACCGTTCCGCACACTTCGTCTTCCTTATTATATAACTGCTGTTTTCCAAATATTTCCTCATTGTTGGGAAATGGCATCAGCCTGTCATAAACGTAGGTATCGAAGGCCATGGCCGCTTCCAGGTTCGAAAACAGACAGACGGCATGAACCTCCTCCGAGGTGTTAATCTCCATCCCGGGAATGGCCAGAACGCCGTATTCCCCGGCGTAATGCAGAACAGCCGGACAGTTTTTACAGGAATTATGGTCCGTCACCGCGATCACATCAAGACCCTTGACCGCCGCCATCCCGACGATATTCCCTGGAGTCATATCGTCATCCCCGCACGGTGACAGACAGGAATGGATATGCAGATCGTAGCTAAGGCTCTTCATGCGTCCCCGCCTGAAGCTTTTTCCAGACGGCGAGAGCCGCCTCAAAGATGGGTTCCTCCGTCTCCAGTACCGTGATCTCCTGATCGGCCGCCTTCTTCCTGGCCGCCTCATCAAGAGCGGCCCCTTCCGCCATAATCACGCAGGCCGCGTCTGCCAGAGACGCTACCGCCAGCGTATTCATATTGCCCATCACCGTCACCCAGGCACACCCTTCCGGTGCGCGCCCCATGGCAATACTGAGTAAGTCACAGCAGAACGGTTTTGTGATCTCCCGTTCCAGCCCCTCACCGGCATTCACAACGCCGAAGATGCCGCTGTCTATCAACTCCTGAACTGTCATACTGTTTTCTGCTCCTTCCCTATTCCTGATCTTTCTCCTTCTCATCCCGGCTGTCAAGCAGAGACATCTCGTCGGAAATTCTCTGGATATATTCCGTCATGACCTTTAACATCTCATAGCCTTCCGCATTGCCTGCGGCGATATCGTCCGCCAGGATGGACACCTCCTCGGACAGCTTATGTAAATTTTCCCTCAGATAGTATACACAGTCAGACTCCACCGCCTCCCCGCGCACGATATCCTCTGCCAGCGATTTACACGTAGGCGCACCGCAGGAACCGCAGTCTAATCCCGGAAGCTTCTTGCAGAGCCGTTCCACCTGGTTTAGCCTCGCAAAACTCTCCATCATGGTGTTCCCCAGATTGAATACCGGCTCATACTGAACCTCCTTCGTCCATTTCACAAGCTCTTCGGCGTTTCCTTCAATATGGCTTCTCGCCACCGGCATGTACTTCCGCAGCCTCTTTAACTTGACCTCCGCCACATACGGGTTTTCCACGGTCAGGACGCCGCCGACGCATCCGCCGTTGCAGGCGTTTAACTCCACAAATTTCAGGTTCGTAAATTTCTGGTCCTCCATGTCCTCCAGCACCCGGATGACATTTTCGATCCCGTCAGCAGCCAGATACTCTTCCGTGAAGAGACCGCTGGCCTCCCCGCCGCTCCGTCCCCAGCTGATCCCGATCTTGCCGGAAGTTCCGATCTCCGGCGGATCGTCTCCCACCGCCTTCATACAGGACAACAGCTGCGGGTAGACATCCTTGATGGCCAGCACCCGGTCCACCTCACTGTGGTCCGTCCCCAGAGGAGACTTCACGTACGTCACCTTGGAAGGGCACGGCGATATGAAAATGATCCCGATCTTCTCCCTCGGAAGCCCGGTCTCCTTCATGGCCTTCTCCGCCGCCAGGATGGCCGCTACCTCCACAGGAGGATTGAGCGGCAGCAGATTCGGAATCAGGTTCGGGAACCGGACGCGGATCAGACGCACCACCGACGGACACGCCGTGCTGATAGCCGGAAGCCGGTCGGGATTTTCACTTAAGTATTCTCTCGTAGCCTCCGAGACCAGCTCGGCGGCCGCACTCACCTCGAAGACATCGTGAAACCCCATCATCAGAAGGGCGTTTAACACGATATTCACATCATCTAAATTATTAAACTGGCTGTATAAGGACGGTGCCGGCAGCGCCACCGTGTACTCGTACTGTTTCAGCACATCCAGCTTGTCATACGTCGCATGCTTTGCGTGATGGGGGCATACCCTGATGCACTCGCCGCAGTCAATGCAGAATTTGCTGTTGATCTGGGCCTTCCCGTTTCTCACCCTGATCGCCTGGGTCGGACACCGTTTGATACAGTTAATGCATCCCATGCACAGATCCGCATCCAGTCTGACTGAATGATAAAATTTATCCACCTTTTCACCCCCAGATTATACTATCTTCACCACCATCCGGACGGTTGTACCCACTCCCAGCGTTGTATCAACCTCCAGCACATCCGAATATTTCTTCATATTGGGGAGGCCCATGCCTGCTCCAAAGCCCAGGGAACGCACTTCGTCCGGAGCCGTGGAGTATCCGGCCTGCATGGCCAGCTCCACATCAGGAATTCCGGGGCCTACGTCGGCCAGGATCATCTCGATCTCCTCCGGCGTTATGTTAACCGTAATCTCCCCTCCTTTTGCATGAATCACCATGTTGATCTCCCCTTCATACATGGCGATGGCAACCTTTCTCACGGCGTCAGGGCTTACGCCCATCTGCTTTAGCTTTCCCTTCACATCGCTGCTGGCCTCACCCGCTCTGGTGAAGTCATCCGGCGATATGTGATAGTTTAAAGTAATCACATCATCCATCAGATCGCACCTCCATGAAGTCCGGCTGAATAAAGCATTCCACAGGCCGAGAACATCCGGTGGCCGGTGGCCATCACAATTAAGTTCCGCTCCCTTGCCATCTCCAGCATGGCCTCATCAGGTTTTTTCCCTCTGACAAAAACAAGACAGACAATATCCAGCATCTCAGCAGTGCGGATCACCTGCGGATTGCATAGTCCTGTAAGCAGCACGGAATGATCCTTGGAAAATGCCAGCACATCGCTCATCATGTCGGAACCGCAGGCACTCCGCACTTCCACCTCCAAATGATCCTCACCAACCAGAACCCTGGCACCCAAAACATCCCTAACATCTTTAGCAGTCATACATACACTCTCCTTTTTGATGATTTTATCACTTCAGCCATGATCTGTTTTCAATTCATAAGTAGATTATAGTAATTTTTCTCTGGAAAGGAAAGCCTTTTATATAATTTCTTATGAAAACCGATTCTCCGGCGCATTTTTTCACTATTTCCTACTATTTTTCTATGTTTTCAATTGCTTAATCAGTATATTTTTACCTATATATATCGTTATTTTTTTGTCGAATCTCTCCGAACCTATGGATTTTTTCTCAATATCATGGTAGAATGTTAGATACATTGCATAAGCAACAATTTAAGGAGGTTATAAAATGGCTTGCAAAAAACAAGGTGTCCTGTTTAGCGGGACAAAAGAGCAGGAAGCCGCTTTAAAAGAAGTGATTTCCGAGCTTAAAGGCACGAAAGGCGCCCTGATGCCAATCATGCAGAAGGCGCAGGACATTTATGGTTATCTTCCAATTGAAGTACAGACCATGAT
>X244_Common_House_Martin__coassemble_706_pt1 | contig 17586 bp, 1 predicted proteins | sample X244_Common_House_Martin__metabat2_high_PE_003 | metagenome-assembled genome bin X244_Common_House_Martin
GTATTCCTTCCGTCCCGACGCTTAGTCTGCAAACCGGATTACCAGACAGAACACAGACAGCAGAAAACCGGCCAGGAGCAGAATGGTTATATTGAGCCGTTTTACTTTGTTCCTCCGTCTTATTCTCCGCATTATTTCCGTGCACCCGCCCGTCTCATCCGGTATAGAAACCCTCCCAGACAGAAGAGCGCAGCTGCCATAAGAGCCATAAGCGGATATTCATCGCCTGTCCGGGCACCGGGCTGACGGCTGGATTCCTCTGCAGCACTGACTCTGCCTTGGAATCCGGGTTTATAACTGGCCGTTATTCTTCCAATGCGGTGGGTATCATCAGACGGAGTTTCCGGAGGCAGCGGCTGGTCTGCCACCAGAATGATACTGTTCCCGGTAACTCTTCCATGAGAAATGGTAAAGCGATAAGTCTCTTCAGATATGAGATACCCTGACTGCCCGCTTGTCTCACGGTATGTATAGGTTCCATCCGGCGGCATGGTAAATTCAGCTTTACCGTCCCTTCCGGTAACAACGGTAAATGTATTTCTCCCTGGCCCTGTAACCGTAAATTCAAAGCCTTCCAGCCCTTTTCCCGTCGCTGCATCCGTCTTCATCAGATACATGGTATTGCTCTCGGAATCGTGCTGCTTTAAGTCCGTCATGGTAACTTCAATCTGTCGATTCTTTCGCGGAACCGTAAACGAAATATCGGCTGCCGGAAGATATCCGGGCGGGGCCTGTTTTTCATGAAGATAATACGTCTCCCCGGCTGTCAGTATTCCGGTTACATCCATTGGTTCTCCAGTGGTTTCAAATTCCAATATAACAATTTCCTTTTTTGCTTCCAGAATCTGCAGGATCGCTCCTTTTATGGCATTACCAGACTGATCCTGTTTATGAATCCGCACTCTGGTCACATCGTTTCTCATTTCCACCAGATCCACGCTTCCGTCTTCGCTCACGGTAAAAGGGACCTCCTCCGCATAAGCGTACCCTGATTCAGGAGTTTCTTCACACAGATAATACGTTTTTCCGGCAGTAAGCTTTGCTGTAATTTCATGGGGCTTCTCACCTGAAATCCAGCGTTCCAGGACCTTCCCCCCTTCATCACGGACAGCCATATGGTTTCCCGGAAGCTCCTGGCTCCCGGTAAGAGCTTTTTTTGACAGCACCACATGAGTCGGACGGTCAGCCATCACCACGATTTGCCGGTTTCCGTCCCTGTCCACGGTAAACGGTACATCTTCCGCCAGCGCATAGCCATCGCGCGGTTTCACTTCATGCAGCCAGTATTCACCGCCCGCTGTCAGCTGACCGGTTATGCTCTTAAACTCCTGTGACGTGGTAAAGATCAGTTCTTCCCCTTCTTTAAATCCCGAAAAGTCTCTTACCGCTTTTGCAGGACTTTTATCTTTGTTCAGAATTTGCAGGATAAATCCCGGCTTTTGTTTATCTGCTTCCGACGGACTGGCATTCTCGGTGGAAGACAGTGTAAGCTTCTCCACAACCACTTCTGTTTTTTTGTCCTTCATTCTTATTGTAATTGCTTCCGGTCTTAACGGCACTGAAAAAGCAATGTTTCTGCAGGATCCATAACCAGCCGGAGGCCGTTCTTCCACCAGTTCATACTTCCTTCCTGCCACCAGGACTCCCTCTGCCAGAACCGGCTTTCCTGTTGCCGTATAGCAAAAAACAGCTTCACCGCTTTCCATATCTCTTACACAGTAATATCCCCCGTTCACAGATTCCCCTGTATCGGCATCCACCTTTTCCAAGTAAATTCTGGTCTTTCTATCCTGCATGACTATGGTTTCTGCAACGCCTTCCTTATTGACGGCAAACCGTATATCTTCCTCTTTCGCATAACCGTCAGGAGGCATATCTTCATGAAGTATATATTCGTTTCCAGGTATGAGTACGTCCGACGGAATCAGGACCGGCAAGGACTCCTCTTTCGTAAATCGATAGATTTCCGCCTTTGTCACTGCGTCTATCAGCACATAGGAACCTCCCGAAATTTCTTCACCGGTCGTAATATCGATCTTGGAAAAATACAGCCTGACCGGCTTATCTTCCATATCTACATTATCGATTCTTCCAGATTCATTTAACGTAAACCGGTAAATTCCTGTGATCTGCTCCGCTCCATCCGTGTAGTCTGTTGTCTCAGCCAGACAGTAACTGCCGCCTGCTGTCAGTACTTCCCTGACGGACTCATCGTTTCTGTTATTTACATATACGGCGCCCTGTGCCTCTTTTGATATCTGCCCGGAGATTTCCCTGCTGACCGGCTCATAGTCTCTGTTTACCTCCTGTATTATTTCATACTTTGTACCATAGGGCAGACCGGAGAAAATCATGTACTCCTCCCCCTTTAGGGAAATCTGCCCCTCCCCTTTTATCCGGCCTTCTTTAGAACCCGTATAATTCTGATAACCGGACAGCAGCCTCCCTGATGAATCCAGAAAGCGAATCCGGTACGCAAACACATCATCCGGGTTCTTTCCCAGTCCTGATATATGATTTCTGATTGTCAGACTGCCTTTGGGAGCAATTGGATTTTCCAGGATCGATTCCATAAGATTCGTCTGGTTTCCGGCGGTAAACACTGATCTTATAAATTCTCCCGTCTGGCCGCTTACCAGGGTAACAAGTTCTATCTGACCAACAGAATAAGGGGCTGCATCACGGATCTGCCAGGTCAGTGTTCCTTCCTTTTTTTCCGGTTCCAGGGACGATCTCATAAATTCCAGTCCTTTCTCCAATTCAGCAGTTACAGTGAGATCCGCGCTTTCCGCATTGGAATTTTTATATGTTATCACATACTTTACCACAACACCGTTTTTGACCGGCATATAACCGTTTCCTGCTGTTCCGGCAATTTCTGCAACCGCACTCTCCTTCTTAACAGGATTATTTATTTTATGCTCGACACTGCCCATCTCCACTGTCCAGGAATCAAGTTCTGTCCTATCCTGTTTTTCCAATCGGAGTCTCGTTTTTAAATATGTCCTCGAAGGTAAAAGGAAAGATCCATTTTCATCAAACCAGATTCTCCTTGTCCCTTTTTTGCTCATCTCAGTATTGCCATCTGAATAACGGGTATACTCAGTTATTTCATACAAATGCCCTTCCTCGATTCCATCCTCAGCCGTCAGGGTAACGTCTGTACTGCTGATGATATCGGGCAGTACCTTTCCGGTATCCAGATCTTTTAACTCTGTATAGGTCTTATCTGCCGCACGTCCGAAAACCAGAAGTGAATCAATAGCTCCGCCAGAAGAAGTGCACTCCAGTACACTGAAATTGTTTTTTATCTTACTGATCCCGGTTCCAGCCCGATTTACTGTAAAGATAACCGGAGGTGACAGATGGGCGCCTGCCGGCGCTTCCAGTTCCTCCATAATATAGACATGCCCCGCTGACAGTTTCTTTTTTATCGTAAAGCCCTGAGGTCCGGATATGTTAACTTCTATGGCTTCGCCGCTTTTTACGTATTTCCCGTCTATAGCCACGGCATGATAGACAGCGATCTTAGCCCCCTCCAATGCCATACCGGTTTCGAAATCTGTTTTTTTAAATCGTATTTGAGTCGGTTTATTCTCAACTACACATGTATATGTAACAACCTGGCTCTCTGCTTTCCCATCGAAAGTAAAAAACTTTTTGCCACCGGAAAGCTGGTAATAATCAGGCGGAGATACTTCCTCGATAGTGTACGTATAGGGATCAATCGTTCCATCGGCCCGAACTTTTCCTACTGCCAGATTCTGAAGTTTCGCACGGCCATCACGGCCGGTTGTTATGTACCATTCCTCCTTCGTATCTCTGTTTGTAATTAGAAATCTGGCATTCTCCAGCATTTCCCCCGTATCATCCGCTTTTTTGACCAGTTCCAGGAGTCCTTTCAACGGCAGATTCACCATACGGATTATCGCGGCTGTATCTCTTCCAATCTCTACCTTCATTGGTTCCCGTTTTACCATATATGCGGGAACCTCCTCTTCCACAATATAATACGGGCCGTCTGGTATTCTGCTGATCCGGTGGGGTTTTAAATCGCCCACGCCAAAACCTTCCGGGATCCTGTCCTGGTACCGGTCTTCTTCTGTAAATCTGCCGTCAGCACCTGAAATCCAGCGTTCAATCAGATTATTCTCATCATCGTTAAAGTTTCCATCCGTATCCGGCCGATAGAGAGCCATCTTAACGCCTTCAGCCGCGTATTCCTTATCCCCGTCAGAAATTAATTTCAGTATGGAGACAGACTTTTCTGTATTTTCCAGACTGAATCTCTGTACACTCCCGTTCTCCTCAATCACAAGGGCTTTGGGCTTTGCAGGTTCATAGCCTTCCGGAACCTCGTTCTCAACCAGGACATAATTTCCTACTCTTCTTCCATCTTTTATCCCTGTAAACGGCAGATAATCAATTCTGTGCATCCCTTCTAGGGTATCATAGCTTTTTATCCCATCCGCCAGCTCCCGGTAATTAAACTGATACTCAAAGTTCAGCGGAAGCTGTCCATCTTCTTCCAGGGAACCATTCCGCGCATTTTGGTAAATGGTAATTCTGATTATCTTATCGTCATCTGTTCTCCACAATTGTACCGTGCTGCCCGTCACACCGGTCTTTCCAGAAGAAATTCGCTCTGCCGATCTCTCTCCTGCTTTTGTATGCCATGTCAGCCATACAAATTCATCGCCCTGCTTCCGATATGTATTCTCGAAATCCAAAATAAAACCGGATTGATTTACAGCCAATCCCAAAAAGGCTTTGATACGGTCCGTCAGTTTTCGGCTTAACTCGTAATTCTCTGTGTACGCTTTTAGATCATCTGTTTTCCATTCATCGATCAGCCGGTCTTTTGCAAACTGCGGCTCTCCCCCGTTCATCTGTATGTTTCCCTGTTCATCAGTCACAGCATTGTAGAGCGCCAGGCCTGCAGCATGCTCCCCCGGCAGCGGCACCATACTCCCATACTCGTCCTTACAGTATTTAAAAACTTCCAGCTTAGTATGATCGTTTTTCATATGAAACGTCTGTACTTCGCCTGTCTTTTTAACCTCTATATTCATGGAGTTACGGACATAGCCGCCTGCAGCTTCTATTTCTTCCAGGATATAATCACCTGCCGGAATCCCTTCAAAGTATTTTGGTTTTCCATCCGTAATCCACTCGGCCGTCACAACTACCGGAGTATTATCTTCCGGATTTTCCACCGTCCACGATGCAGGGGTATTTTCTGTTTTCTCCAGGTAATAGCCGTCCGGATAAGCTTCTGTATCAGTCGTATAGTTCCTCCTGGCCTTATAAAGAACCAGATGAGCTCCCGATATCTGACCGTAGCTGTAGGCTCCCTTAGGCTCTGTCGTCTTTAATATCTCCTGATAATCACTGACGATATCTATTCGATACTGATCTGCAGCATCTGTCTTTACAATTTCAACCTTTATTTTTTCATCTACCAGTTCGGCATTCTGGACCTGTCTCGTTTCTCTGACCGTAAGACCGATGGGGAATCCCTTAACATATCCGGCCGGCGCTTCCGCCTCCTCCATAATGTAGGTCCCCGGAATAACGCGTTTCAGCATATCCGCCTGTCCTGTCCCAGAGGCATAGTGAAAGGGATCATCAGGATACCGGTCGCCTGTCGTCCACACATTTTCCATAATCCATGCCTCGCCCTGACGATGGTACAATTTTTTATCGTCCGCAGGATCTTCCTCTTCTCCGATATCTCGCAGTTCCCCACAGTTATTAATTTTATAGGCATTCCGGTTGAACGCAGGCAGAAGATCATTGTAGCGATATCTTACGTAATCATGATCAATATCATAAACAGGTTCTCCTTTTTTATATACCTGGTCAGATCTCTGATAATATTCGGGAAGTCCATGACTGCCCACGATCGGATTCAGAGACTTATTAAACGCCGTTCCATCGAAGCTTCCAATCGTATACTCCCCTTCGGTATCCGCATTTATTGATGCAATCCGGTATGTTTTTATTTTTTCCTGCGCGATCACAGCTCCATTTGCCGACTTTGACACATTGACCGGCCAGACCAGAATCCTCTCGTACTGCTTCCCCTTTCGGTCCGTTCCCAGTTCTGTAGTGTATGCCATTCCCATTGTCGGATGGACTTTTGCATCTCGGTTCCCGTCAGAATCTACATGGTAAAGTTCGGTTCCTGACTGCAGCGTAAAACATTTGTCCAGGGCTGAGTATTCTGCATCCATCAGATCACCGCCGGTAAGTTCAAAGACGGGACGGCCATTTTTTAATGCATATATGGATTCCTGGTTTCGTACCTGAATGCATTTTCCGTCGCGGTCATAACCGTATATTCGCCCGTCACTTCCGCGTTCCGTGACTTTCAAGCCTCCCAAAGAATAATAAAGAATATCCGTGTCCTTCCGTTCCATGGTCCGGTACGTCCAGGTACCGGATCCCGTTCCCCCTTTCAGACTTCCTTCTATATCATCTGAATTTACAAATTCTACAGTATTACCTGCATATCCTTCCAAAACCTTTATGCTCTTCACATTGTTATTGCGGTCCCGGACCACCTCTACGCCGTCAAAACCGTAATCACCGCTGTCGCCATTAGATTGGATCTCGATGCCGTCATACAGGATCATCTTTGCCCCTGAAACATAACGGTTCTTATCACCTGCAGTATCCAGCGGCCGTGTTATCCGGCCGTACCCTGCAAACACACCATCCTCGCAGACAGGAACGACCTCATCTCCCGCCTGCTTCCGGCTTTCTAAGTATTCCGCAGTTCCCTTATACCAGGCATAGTTTAAATAGGTTCCTCCTTTATACGCAAACTCAAGATTGTCCTTACCATATTTTGCTGTCAGCTCTGTTTCGCTGCCCTCGACCCGTGTTCGGGTGCAGTAAGTAACAGTCCGGCCTTTCTCTTTTATCTTGGATACTTCGAGACGTATCGGCGTATTTCCCACATAAATTCGCCCAGTATCCGCTGCCCCCTCGGGTCCCTGTCCGATCCCGTCCTCATAGACGGCCGCGGTTACCCGGCTGTCCCGGCTTCCATTCAGATAATAAGAAATCTTATCGGAATAGATTTCTATGGCGATTGGTTTCGTCCTGGCATATCCGGAAGGCGGCCTCATCTCACATAAAACATAGGTACCTGCTCCCAGTGGCTGCGGAGTCATCAGATAACCGGTATTCTGATCCTGCCAGGATAACTCTGCCGGATTCTCCTCCTCCGCCTGAACACCGTCCCGTGTTGTCGTATACGCCTCAAATTCCCCTGTTCTGCGGCCTTTGGCATCCACCATGACAATCTGCTCGCGCTCACTGCATATGGGAGTTCCAGCCGCCACAATTCCTGTCCACAGACCGCCCGGTTCTGGAAGCCCCCTGGCAGCTCTTGTAATCTCAGATGCTCCCATAGCCTCTAAAAATTCTCTGGATCCTTTTATTTGAGTATCCGTCTCATAGAACCTGGCAAGGCCATCTGTATTTTCGCCATCTTCACGGTCTGCGGCATATATCGTAAAAACAGCCCCGTCGTGAAGAATATTTTCACCGGTCTCCGAATCCAGCTTTTCTATACGCAGACGACTCCTGTAAAAGGTATTCCTGAATTTTCGGTATCCATATCCCATGCCGTCAGAGGATCCATCCGGATTCTGTATGGTATCGTGCTCTTCATTTACCGGTTCCGTCACTGACCACGGCACAAGCATGGAAGCATATTTTCCATCATAGGCTGTCTGCATTCCATCCATGGAAGACAACGTCTGTCTATGCTCTGAAACAGAGCCGTAGCGGTAGATTCGCTCTATGGCGTCACTTTCGTATTCCTTTCCACCAGGTGCAGTAATCCCATGATTGACATCATCAGCCAGATAGTGACTCTCCGGATTTCCTCCTTCCTCTTCCGGGCAGACGATCGTATTATAATAATCTTTCATCGGATCGTATTCACTCTGAGTAATCTCAAAGTGCGGGGTGCCGCTGGGATCTCCCAAAGCGTTTCCAGCCAGTTTAGCGAGATCGAGACCATACTTATAAATCTCGTAATCTCCCAAATATCCATGTGCCTTAATAACATGCTCTCTTACGCTTTCATCTGCCTTTCCCGCCCATTCTTCGTTAAAGCGAATAAAATATTTTGCTGCCAGGTCTGCTGCCGGCAGATTCACATTATAATGATAATATCGGCTCAACCGTTCCGGCGTTTCGCTGGCCCCTGCCTTCCCGTCTTCGTATACAGCCGGTAATTCAATTTCCTTTGGCACATCAACTGCATAATGTTTATTGGGAAAATCCTCCAGTTCTTTGTCCATTGGCTGCTGTTCCTCTGCCACATACGTACCATAGGGAAGATATTCCGAGATAGCATAACAGTATCCTGCTGCCTCCTTATCCGCACTCAAAGTCGTCCTGTCTTTATCCTTGCCGCCGTCTGATTCACTGTCCCACTCAATAGCATAAATCTCATCCAGGTCATAGCGGAAAAATGGTTTTAAATAGTTTTCTGCCTTGATCAATGCGGCATTTAATGCGGTATCATACACTTCGTCCTGATAGTTTTCACTGCCTGCTGCAATTTCTGTTTCACCCGTGCCGTTCTCTTTCACCAGTTTTTCTACTTCTCTGTCCAGATACCAGGAGATCGCAAACTGTCTTACCGCGTCTGACCAGTTTCTATTTTCTTTTGCTGTCTCCGATGTATTTGCTTCATTTTGAATTTCCGTATTATTATGCTGTGCAGGATAAATACGCTCCGATCCGGCAGTTCCAAAGAGCAGCTGTCTGATAAATGCCAGAGGCTTAAAAGAAGTATATTCCGGTTTTGCTTTGTCCCATTTATCCTGATTTGCAACCCCAACTGCGTCAAAGAACTTCTGATAATTATATCTGCTGATCTCCTTATCATCTCCATCTGCATCCACTTCATGAGACAGAATGGTTTCCAGAACTGCCGTATACCCGGTCTCCGGATATTCATTGATCCGTCCATCCGTAAAACTGTAAAGCTCCTGATTGGCGATTACATCTCTATTGGATCTTCTGGAACGAAAATCGGTCCTGTGCAGAACTTTCGTATAGATCTTTTGCACCAGATTCGGATATGCTGCCCGATACGCTGCAATATCGACGGTATTTCCATTTCTGTCAAGCCATTCAACCTCTCCATCTTCCGTTCGGTATAATTGTTCCAGATTGGACCTTAAATAAATCTTGAAACGGAAATTAGGCCGGTACGACGCGGTATCCTCTATTCCACCCCCATTTTGCGTAAAATAATCTTCATGACCGGAATCAGCAAATGTATTGTCCCCATACTTACCATCCTCTTCGACAAGGATGTCTTTTACAATCTTAATCTTCTGCATAACAGGACGTTCCATCACATTTGCAGGTTCTCTTCTCATATTTCCATCCTGCCACGGCTGATCATACGACGGCGGTGTAAGTGTTATATTCTGAATATAGGAATCTGCCTCCCGCTGAACTGGCCGGCTGACAAAGTAACTCTGATTGATATACGCCTGTTTAATTGAATATTTCCCACTCCCGTTATCAGATACTTTAAGCCTGACAGTATCCGTATCTTTAAATGCTTCTGCTGGAAGTGTAACTTCATACATCTTATGATCAGCATCATACACGGTTGTCAGCCTGATATTCTTTTCGACCGTCTTAAACCCATCCTGTTCCACATAGTCAATAACTGTTTCTTCCGCATATTTTAAATCTCCCGCATCATCAATCTGCTGCTCGCCAGCTGCATAGATCCAGTATGATGGTGTCCGAACCGTCACTGCTGAAAAGGAATCCGGGAGTTGGGCCGGATATGATACCTTCAGCCCTTCTATTTTCTGTTGTTTTAATGTCGCTCTCTCCAGAAAACCATTTTTCATACGCCAGGACAGAACTGCCGGATTGGATTCCGGGTCTTCGTATGCGATGTAGACAAAATATCCGTTCCCGCTGTCTTTTTTCAAATAGAGACGGTTTTTATCCGGTATATAAACTGCATCATCCCGGCTGTCCTCGTAAAGCTTCCATTCATACCGTATAATCGCATAAAGATCTCTCCCTGACTGCTCCATATCTGAAATACGCAGACTATTAAAATACTGCAGATCATACGCTTTCATACCAGCTGCAATGGAAAGAATCCATTCCGTATCCGTAGTTCCGTTTAATTTCACACGCACCCACGGCGCATCACTCCCCGGTTCCATATATCCGAGGCCGCCCAGTTCCCTGTTATAGAGATTCTGAAATGCCTCCGCTTCCCCTTCTGAATGGAGTTCTGTTACTGCCGGTATACCCATAGTATGGTAATTCATGGGCCTAACGCCGATTGTCTGTTCTTTTTCATCTGACACGGCATTGACACTATAGCTCTGTCCCCCGGGAAAGAATACCGCCTCCCCCTGTGTTGCCGCCACTTTCTCTCCTGCCCGATAGACAAAAGTACCTGCTGCCGCCATAACCGGTTTTATCACTGTTCGATAAACAGGTACCGTAATCTTTTCCGGAACCTTTTGGCTGGCTGACAGTTCAAACACCGCTCCTTCCGGAAACTGAATACCCTGCAGTGTCAGATCGTGATCCGCCTGATGAGCGGTTATATCAAAATAGTTTCCGTTTCCCACCGTATCGAGAGTAATTTTACCAATAGCGACATCCGCCGTGTGATACTCCCCTTCATAGTTATCTCTGCCGTTTGTGATGACATTGGTTCTGCCATTGACAGAGAGCTCATATCCTTCTGATCTGGCCAGTTCTTTTACATAATAGTCCGTTCCATGTTCTTCTACAATTAAGGGCCGCCCAATCCAACCGTTTCCATTGTTTTTATCATTATCCGATACCGGATATACTGCATGGCTCCCTTTCAATCCTTCAATACCCGACTGTTTGGAAGAGTATTTCCAGTATCCGGCCTCACCGCCGGCCAGGGAATCCTTCAGATGAACGGGATTTCCTTCAGAATCAAAGCCAATATAGTTTTCAATGTCCATGACTGTATCTGCATCCGTTCTGTTCCGATAAAGATTCTCAGGTCCAGAAAAGCCTCCCGGTCTTTTTTCAATCTTTCCGGTCTTATAATTCCATGTCATTCCAGGTGCTTCCGTAAAAGCCATAAATGAGGCATCGCCATTTCGGTCTGTAGACGCTACGGCAACTAAATCATCCTTTTGGTAAACAGTGCCGGTGCAGCCGTCCGGATGATTTATATCCTGAAGGGCAAATAAGCCATATACTGCCCCCTCCATGGTACCATCCCCCATAGAATCTCCGTATGCATGATAAGTATTGTTTTCGCCTGCCTGTAAATACAGGTCACGCTTGTTGATATGTATTTCACCTTCCGTTCGATGATTGTATACAATAAACGTATGATCTGTAATGGCTTGGTTTCCCGGTACTACCGGGTCCGCCTCGGATGGTTCAAAGTATCCGCTTTCCACGGACTCACTCTTATTATTAAGCAGAGACTTATCACTCTTATTTCGCTCGACCAGACTCCGGGGCAGCTCAAACAATGCCTTCAGCCTGGCCAGGAGACCGTTCTTTTTCTTTGCGTTGGAGTCGGTTGCATGAGAGACAGGTGCATTGGAGGCTGATGCATTGGAGGCCGATGCCTTGGAGGCTGATGCATTGGAGATAGTAGCTTTGGAAGCTATTGTATTGGAAGCTGTGGCCTCCGAAGGGACAGCCGTATTGCCAGCCCTGTCTTCGTCCATATAATCCCTGTTTTTCCCGGCTGCCCGCTTATTTAGATAATATTTTTCTGTTTTCCCTGCCTTGAATTCCGGACGGTCTTTGTACTCGGAAGACGTGACAGTTTTTACCTCTATCGGAATATCGTCTGTATGACTTCCATGATTTGTATAACCCGGGTGCGGAGTCAGTTCTACTGCTGAGTAATCGTATTTCAGTGATATAAACTGACCGTAGAGCTTATCCCGGTCTGCCTCCAGCTGTTCTTTTGCTTCTCCTGCATCAATGGAATGAAAAAAGCCTCCCTGTTCTGCAAGACGCTCGCAGTAGTCCACCTCCTCCTGCCATGCTTCCTTCGCAGCTGTTTCATTCTCCGTATCAATCTCCGGATCTCCGCTTTCTTCGATTTCCGGTTCCGGATGGCCGCCGCAATAACCTTTTGTGTAGGTATAGGTCTTAGTATCGGTATGTGCTCTCCGTTCTGATGCGTTTTCCTCATTATCCCCCAGCATAAGGACACCATCTTCATTTGTCACATTAATATCCCAGGTACAGGGATCATTTGCTGCATCTCCTTCAGGATTACCCTCCCCATAATCCCAGCCTTCCCATCTTAAGAACTGGCTTCCACTCCTGTTTGCCCAGTTATCGAAGTCTTCCAGGTCTGTATCATTCAGCTGCGTGTCATCAAAGGCTTCCAGAATATCCCACTTAGAACCGGCAAGAGGTTGTCCTGTCTCAGAATCGTATTTCCGCAGCTGGATATTATAGTGGGCTTCCCAGGTTTCGGTATGTTCATAGCGGTGAACCTCCATATTCCATTCTGCACCCGGGTTCAAAGGAATCCGTCCTCCTACAAGAATCTCCAGCGGTTCAGATACTGCCGAAAAATATATCTGAGTATTTCCCCAGCCAAACTCTCCATTCCTTCCTCTTTTCGCACAACCGCGAAAGCCGGCCAGACCGCCCACGCCGAAACCGCAATTATAAAAACGATCTTCCTCCGAATTTTCCTGAAGCTTTAACGTGGCAATTGCATTGCCGTCTGATCCTCCATCCGCCGACTTAAAATCAATGGAACTTCCATCATTGGTATATTCCCAGCCTGAAGCAAGATTTTCCGCCGTCATACGCCGGTATACTTCTTTTTCATAATCCGAAAGAGCTCCATAGGTGAATGTTATATGATACATACCATCCTCACCCAGCACAGGCGCCGAGACAGGCAGTGAGCTTCCCATGTCGACCGTATAGTCAAATGTCGACAGAAACTTTGCAGCTTTCCAGCAATGAAAGAAATACTTCTGTGCCGGGCCTCCGTCTTTGAATGCATCATAAATGGCTGTGCTCCCATACGGATCCGGATTCAGCTTCGAGTTCAGCATTGTTCTTACAAAGTACTGTACAAAGTCCCAGTCTCCCTCCGGCGACTCTCCTTTAAACATGCCCTGATCCACATATTTATCATTACTCCAGATTGACGCCCAGAGAAGGTAATAATACATGGACATCCGATCAGAGTCCCTTAAGTCCTCCATGGCCGGAGTTTCATAGGCAGCACTAATCATGGCGATCAGAAGAAGGGCAAACTTTTTTGTCTTCATATCCATGGGGGCATTCTTTAAAAAATCCGGATAATCTCCCAGGCTGTTGGTGGGATGATACATCTTCTGGAAGGCAATCTGCGCCCCCACAGGCGCAAAAAATCCGGTATTATGACTGTCCGCACAGGCAAAGTAACGGTGATGAAATTTAGAAAAATCTAGTTCTGCCGAGGTTCCGGGAATTGTGATTGTCTTAGCCGTTTCCGCCTGAAACCAGAACTTGCTTGTATAGCCTCCCATCAAGGCCGTTTCCTGCTGTGATAATCCTGTAGGAACAAGTCCCACAGAAGGGTTTCGTGCCGCCTCTTCTCCTTCTGCCGTCCAGGTCCAGTTCTTTATTGCCATTGCATCTGCAGTAACAGCATCCGGCCAGTAGTAAGTATGAACTGCAGAAACCGGTGTAACCACGGTCGCTGCCAGAATCATACCGGCCAGAAAAATCGAAGCCAGCCTTTTTGCCGTTTCCTTCCACATTCCTTTTCTCATAGTTCCTCCTTTGGGTAAAATGAACGGGCCCCGGATTCCGGGCTAGATCTCATACCGGCAGAAGATTTGTACGTTATGGTATCCACTGCCCTTTTTCATTCACGAGGAAACTTCCGTCAATGACCGTATTGGTTAAAAGCTTTCCCATTACTTCCTTTGAAGATGAATTGAAATAATACCAGCTCCCATCAATCTGCTGCCACCCCGTAAGCATCTGCCCCTGTGTCCCGTCTATTGCCGGATTCAGATAATAAAGATTTCCATTCTGATCCGTAAACCAGCCCGTAACCATAAATCCTTCCTCATCAAATCGAAACCAGGCTGCCTCCGGCTGGTTCCCGGCTGCATATGGATTGTTAATATAGGCCCATTCATTTGCATATGTCCTGTCAGATGCAAAGATCCATTTTCCATTTGCAGTCTGAGTCCAGGTACCGGTGACTGCACCATTCGCTCCCGCTTGCCCGGTTGTTTTTCCGGAAGGCGTCACACCGGTAGTGGTGCCCATTCCCCCGGTACCGCCGCCTCCTGATCCCCCAGACGGGTAGGTACGATCAATCACCTTGAGATTTAATTCAATCAATACGGAATCCTTCATTTTTCCGTCGGCCGTTGACGCATTAACCAATACCGTTTTCGTACCGCTGTATGCCCCGGATCTTAACAGATCTCTAATCCACAGAGCCTTCTGTTCATTATTTTCGTCCAGCAATACCGGAGCTACTGTCCCGTTCCGTGTAACTGTCACCAGATCCGGATCCTCAGAGGACCACACAATTTGGCTTACATCAGGATGACTGGAATAGATGACCGCACTCAGCTCCCTGGCTTCCTGTCCGCTGAAGGTCAATACCGGAGCCGAACGTCTTCCTGTCAGTGTAAGGGTGATAGGAAATACCTCCTTTTCCTGGTCCGCCTCGATACAGTTCGCCTGGAAATTCAGTGTTACCCTGCATCTGTCTGTCCGCAGTCCGTCATTTGCCGCAGCTGTAATATCCACCGTTTTTACAGCCTGATACGGCTGCCTCGACAATGCTTCCAAAATCCACGGCGCTCCGTCATTTACCGTAAGTGTTCCATCTGCGTCTACCGACAACGCCTCTGAATCAGATGAGCTCCACACTATGCTTCGGTCAAATGGTCTGTAACTTTCGCTGTCTTCAATATCAGGGCTGACTGCGGCAGTCAGCGTTCTCCGCTCAAACCCGCCTTTTCCCACAGTTTCTGAATGAATATCTCCGGCCTTATCATAGGTTAGACGGTATTCCATGGCCGTTTGATTTAATTTAACCGCATCAGGAACAATCCTGGTTCTGTCTTCTGTCACAAAACGGACCGTAACCATGCATTCCGCCGTTGCCCGGTTCCCGAGCTTATCCGTCCCTTCTACTGTAACGCAGGCACTCCGTTCCCCATTTCCAGTAAGCAGCGTATAGTTGTCATTCTCCTTTTTTCCATTATCTGCCGCTATGATATCCCTGATCCATTTTGCATCCTTATAGGCAGATACCGAAACTTCTTTATAAGATGCCTCTTCTTCATTTATCCTGATTACGGCCGGATCACTGGCCCTCCACGATACTTCGTCCCTCGAAAAATAATCCGGTTCGAATTCAGCAGTTAACGATTGCGGAGCCGTTACCAGAATACTCTCTTCCGGTTCTATCCGGTTCCCTGTCAACCGTCTCGTAACCGTATACTCCAGTGTCTGTTTATCCAGCACTGCCCCCTCTGCAGCGACGAGTGTATTGTCGAGAATCTGGAATGTTACATTAATCCGGCAGTTAGCAGTACAGGGCTTCCCTTCGAAAGAGGCCGACGGCCTCGTTTCTGCAGTCAGAATTGCAACAGCCCCATTCTGGTGACCAGCCCCATAAATCGTATTAGGTATTCTGTACCGGTAATTCTCCTCCTGCTGCTTTCGCTCCTGCTCACGGATGATATCATTAAAAAATCCGGCATTTAAATTTACCGTGATACTGGCCGATTTTGCAGTATATCCATCTGAGTCTTCATCATCGTTTTTTTCCAGTCTGATTAAATCCGCATCGTCTATACTCCATCTCACCCGTTCATCACTCACATCATTATTTGCATCAATAACCGCCTGTATCGTGACCGGCTGCACTTCGGTTCCCTGTTCCAGTAGTCCGTTGATGTACCGGGCAATCAGCTTTCCTGCTTTATTTCGGATTTCTGTCGTCTTTGCGGGATTCTTCCGATTACCGGTCCTGGTCTGTGTCACAGTAAAATGACAGACATCCGGCTGTACATCGACTGCTGCCGCTACTTTTTTATAGACTGCGTCTACCACGATATCTTCTTCCGGCATACGAAAGGTATAACAGTGACTGTCAGCAGAATACGCGATGTTTTTTTTGATTCCGTCTCCATCTATGTAATATGGAGTTCCGTTCATTTGAAATTTCTCTGTTTCTGTATTGTTTGGTGATGTATTCACATAGACAACCGATCCGGCCGCGACAGCTCCCCGGTGATTCTTATTAAGAACACCGGAATACTGGGATACTCCCCTTACTTCCAGCACTGCCACATCGTAAAAATTCCGGCCATTTGCTGTCGTGTCAATCTGATTTACATTAATTAAGTATCCCCGTACGGGACGTCCTGTCGAATCAGGAGCAAAATGATCGATGGTATAACGGTTATCATCTGTCTCATCCATTACCGACAAAATACCGTCTTCCAGTTCCTCATAGAAATACCGGTCAGTTATATTTTTGCTGGTTCCTCCCTGAACCAGCGTGTAATGCAAATCACCGCTGTGCCAGTATCCGATATGGGCTGCATAGGTATAGTCATTATCATCCGCGATCTCTGATCCACATACATTGGCGCTGATCTTACTCTCACGATCGGTGAACAGATACGCCACATCGTCAATATAGTTAAAGTTTGTGGCTGCCCCATGCCTTGTTCCGATAAACGCCCCTTCTCTTGCCATAGCTCCCAGCTGCGAATTCCCGATGGTGCCTTCAAACCGTGCTACTTTTAACTTTCCTGATACATACTTTCCTGTCACTCCGCCAATTGCAGTGGAATGATAACCTCCGATCGTTCCATTCACGTAGACATTGTAGATATCTGCAGAATTCTGCAGCCCGGCTATTCCCCCTGTATATCCGGTTCCCTGGATTCGTGCCGTATTACCTGTGCCGGTTGCAACAGTACAGTCTGCGATGAGGGTATTGGATGCGATACCCGCTATTCCTCCAATATAAGTAACCTCCTTACCGGCACGGGCATCAATAAGAACGTTATCGCACACGGCGTTCTCAATTATGGTTCCGCTTATCTCTCCTGCTATTCCTCCGACAATTCCGGAAGTGTTCAGCGCTGCATTTTTGACTGTCACATTCCGGATTTCTGAATCAACTGCATAGCCGGCTACCGTTCCTATTCTGTCATTTCCTTTTATCTCCGTATCCGGGATCATACAGAAATCGTGAATCTTTGAATTAGCGATCGCACCAAACAAACCAATGTGATCGTAATTCCCCAGTTTATTTAGCCGCAGGTTCCTGATCGTATATCCATTCCCGTCAAAATTCCCCTGAAACGCATACTCCACCTCACCCGGCATCTCTGAAGAGTCCCGGTAAAAACCGATGGGAATCCAGTCCACCCCCTGCATGTCAATATTTCCGCCAAGGGCAAAGAAACATCCCGTATAATCCCCCGCATAGTCTGCACCTTCCGCATCCGGAACTGTCATCCCCATCGCGGTCAGTTCCGAAAGCCCCATAAGCTGCTGTCT
>X244_Common_House_Martin__coassemble_717_pt1 | contig 15928 bp, 20 predicted proteins | sample X244_Common_House_Martin__metabat2_high_PE_003 | metagenome-assembled genome bin X244_Common_House_Martin
AAAACACCCGTGGGTGGACGATGTGGAAGAAGCTATGAAACTTCTGGAGGAGGGAGAGCAAAAGAACATGGAACAGCTGGACCCATCCCAACAGGCATTTAGACAGGGACCACCTGATACAGAGCCGGGAGGCGGTGAAGGCCTGAATGGCGAAGAAGAGTAGTTCGTACTGGCAGAAGAGAATGGCAGCTTTAGAGGACAGCCAGTATAAGCAAAGCGCAGAGTATTACAAAGATGTTCAGAAACAATACAGGGAAGCCTCTAACAGTATCCAGATGGACATTGAACGATGGTATCAGCGTCTGGCCGACAATAACAATCTTAGTTATGCAGGAGCGAAAAAGCTGCTCAAGAAGAACGAAATGGACGAGTTTCACTGGTCCGTAGAACAGTATATAAAGGCAGGGGAAGAGAATGCAGTGGATCAGAGGTGGATGAAAGAGTTAGAAAATGCCTCAGCCCGCCACCATATCTCTTATCTGGAGGCCATGAAGATGCAGACTCAGCAGCACGCAGAGCTACTATCTACAGCGTTTGAAGGAGGCATGACAGAGTTCCTTCATAAATCCTATGGTGATCAGTATTACCATACCGCGTTTGAGATTGCTAAAGGTACCGGTGTGGGAAGTAATATTGGCCAGATTGACAGCCGAACCGTAGATACTGTTATCAGGAAGCCATGGGCGCAGGACGGAAAAAACTTCTCAGACCGGATCTGGACGAATAAGGATAAACTGGTAAACAATCTGCATACAGAACTGACTCAAAGTATTATTCGAGGCGCTGATCCGAAGCAGGCCATAGACAATCTGGCGAAGACGATGGAGGTAAGTAAGGCCCAGGCAGGGCGGCTCATTATGACGGAATCTGCGGCGATATCAGCGGCGGCACAGAAAGACTGTTTTAAGGATCTGGATGTGGAAAGGTATGAGATACTGGCTACACTGGACAGCCATACATCGGATATCTGCCGGGAGATGGACGGGAAGGTCTTTGAGATGAAGGATTATAAGGTGGGGACGACCGCGCCGCCGTTTCATCCCAATTGCCGTTCTACCACGATTCCGTATTTCGATGATGAGTTTACGGAAGATGAGGAACGGGCAGCCAGAGATGAGAATACCGGGAAGATGTATTATGTGCCGGCGGATATGAAGTATGAAGAGTGGGAGAAACAGTTTACTAATAACAAAATGTCTTTGAAAGAGGAGGGAAAATGGCCCCAAAAGCAAACGAAAATAACAAAAGAAGAATATCGCGAAATTATGCAGTATGCGTCTGATAAAGGGATCGCATTATCTGGTTTTAAACAGTTTGATGGAGATATAGGACTTATAAAAGAGACTATAGATTCTGCAAATGAGATAGCAGATAGGTTTCCGGAAATTAAGACTGGGAATAAAAAGCTTACGATTGAGTTAAGTGCTTATATGTCATCGGACGATTTTGCCATGACATCAGGTCATATTATTCAAATAAATGCAGATGCTTTTCGAAGTAGAGAAGTATTACAGAGAGAATACGCACGATTAGTGGACGAAGGTTGGTTTGTTAAAGGGACTGATTACCATTCTATTATCAGACATGAAATGGGCCATATTGTTGCTAACTTGCATGGTATAAACAGCCTTGAAATAGCTAAACAGATAACAGGGATTAAATCAAGTACGGAGCTAATGCCGTTTATAGAAAGCAATCTTTCACAATACTCAGTAGCATATGCAGATGGAAGAGAAATCATATCTGAATGTTTTTCAAGTGTTTTTGGAAGTAGAAAACCCAGTGAATTTGCATTGAACTTTGTTGAGAAATGTGCTACGATTAAGATGAAAGGAAGGTGATTTTATGACGTCTGATAAAGAAAGCTTATACTGGAAGTCAAATGAAAAATGGTACCGTATTAACAAAGATAAAGATTGTTATGAATTAACCGATGAAGCACCTGAAAGGGCAAGAAAAAGTTTTGAACTTTATAATTCCAAGAAGTAGATACCACCAGTTAGTAAATGGCTGGTGGTATTTTTGTAGCACAAGGAGAGCGCATGTGTACCACGTATGAGAAAGGCCGTAAGATATTGGAAATCTACATGGCTGGAGGTTTTGTCGTCCCAGTTGCCGATTCATTCGAGGAGATTATGGCTATCTTGGACAGCCGAACTGTTGCTCCTGATGAGTATATTTTCCTGCACCTTCAGGAGGGAGGGCGAACAGCCTGTAGAAAAAAGGACATTGTTGGAATCGCTGAATATGAAGAGTAATGAAGCACGAAGGAATATCCTGACGTGTTATTTTTATACCCATTTTGCCAGCAGATCAGGCGTAAAACAGTCGGCTTAACTTGCAATCATGCGGAGATACCGCGTAAACAATCGTAGAGGAGAGATAAGATGAAACGGAAGTTTTTAGAGGACTTGGGACTGGAGAAAGAGACCATTGATAAGATCATGGCAGAGAATGGCAATGATGTGAATGCGGCGAAAGCAGAGTATGATTCCATGAAGCAGGAGCGGGACACCATGGTGGCCCAGGTGGCAGAGCGAGATAAGCAGCTGGAAACACTGAGAAATTCCACTGGAGATATGGAAGCGCTGAAACAGCAGATCATCACACTTCAGGCGGATAATCAGGCAGCCAAAGAAAAGTACGATGCCGATATGAAGGAACTGAAGCTTTCCACAGCGATCAAACTGGCTCTCGGTGAATCGGCACAGGACAGCGATTTAGTGGCCGGGCTGTTCGATAAGTCGAAGCTGATCTTATCCGATGATGGGAAGGTAACAGGACTTGAAGAACAGTTAAAGTCACTGAAAAAGGAAAAAGCCTTTCTGTTCAAAGAAGAGAAGCTGGCGCAGGTACAGATCAAAGGCGGGAAGCCTGCGGAGGGTGCTGGGACGCCGCCAACAGATAAGAAACCATCAGAAATGACTTACAGTGAGATGTGCAAATACCTGGAAACAAATCCGGGAGCTGCAATCGAATAAAAGAAAGGAAGAGGTAAGACATGGCAAAATTTAACGAGAAAACATTTAACCCGGAAGCATTTGGAAAGTATGTGGACCGGATTCCCAAAACAAAGAGAAATGAACTGATTAAGTCGAGGGCCATTAAGGGAAACGAACAGATCAGGCAGGCGTTCAGTTCCCAGACGGGCACATCTTATGCAACGCTGCCTATGAAGGGATTGCTGGAAGGAGCGCCGCTCAACTATGACGGAAAGACGGATATTACATCTGAGAGAACCACAACTTTTGAGCGCAGCGTGGTAGTATGGGGCCGGTCCAAAGCATGGACAGAGGACGATTTCTCCACAGATATCACAGGCGGTGTGGACTTTATGGACAACGTAGCCCAGCAGGTATCCGGTTGGTGGGACGATGTGTATCAGGATGTACTTCTGTCAGTGCTGAAAGGCATCTTTGCAATGACTGGCGCAAAGAATCTTGAATTCGTAAATGGTCATACTTACGATATCACAGCAGTTACTGGTGAGGATAAGGACGGGAATGCATTAAGCTGCGTAGGCCCAACAACCTTGAATACAGCAATCCAGAAAGCTTCCGGTGATAACAAATCAAAATTTACGATTGCTATTATGCATTCTACCGTAGCAACCAACCTTGAAAATATGAGGCTGTTATCCTACATGAAATATACTGACGCTGACGGAATTCAGCGTGATCTTGCCATCGGCACCTGGAACGGCCGGGCGGTTATCATTGATGATTCTATGCCGGTAGAACATGTAGATGCAGTGGAAGAGAGCGGTACATCTGGAACAGAAGGCTATGTGCCGGCAGCGCCAGCCTATGAAAAATACACCACATACGTTTTGGGAGACGGTGCGATTGACTTCGAGAAGATCGGAGCAGAGGTCCCGAACGAGATGCAGCGTGACCCGAAAACCAATGGTGGCGAAACCACGCTGTATACCCGTGACCGTGCCTGCTATGCTCCATATGGTATTTCCTATACGAAAAAATCCCAGGCTTCTCTTTCTCCAACTAATGAGGAGCTTGCAAACGGCACAAACTGGACTTTAGTGAATAACGGCGGCACCGGACAGGGATTAAAGGTTATCGATCATAAAGCCATCCCGATTGCCCGTATCATTTCCAGAGGTTAAGCCTATGGAGGCGGGGAAGTTAAAGAGGCTGCTGGGAATACCGGAAGGCGATACTTCCCAGGACCTCTCGCTGGAATTCATCATTGACGATGTAACGGAAACTATTTTAAATTACTGTAACCTGGAGGAGCTGCCGACAGGACTAACCAACACGGCTTACCGAATGGCGATTGATCTTTACCGGTATGATCGGCCAGGCGATTCCGGCGCCCCGGTGACTGTGGCCTCCATATCAGAAGGAGATACAGCCACAAGTTTTACCAGCGCGGCGGAGGCTTTAAATGGAGGACTGTTGAAGGACTATCAGGAACAGCTTAACCGGTACCGGAAATTGAGGTGGTAAGATGATAGCGGAAACGACCAGACAGGCTCAGATAATGCACAGGGCCGCCATAGAGGCAACTTATGACGGTTTCTGCAGCGTTTATATCAGGGAGCCAAAAAGGGATCCGGAAACGGGTGTTACATCGCTGGAAGAGGTGTGTAAGATTAAAAATCAGGCGTGTCATCTCTCTTTTTCAAGTTCTGGTACCACAGAGGGAACCGATACAATTACTAAAGTTACGCAGGTGATCAAGCTGTTTCTGGTACCGGAAATTGTCATTGCCCCAGGCAGCAAAATCGAAGTGACACAGCACGGACGGACAGAGGTGTACGGGCAGAGCGGCAAAGCGGCGGTCTATTCTTCTCATCAAGAAATCCTTTTGGAGTTGTGGAAGGGGTATGCATAGTGGCTAAATGGGGTAACTTCGACTTTGAAGATGTAAGAAAACTGCAAAAACAGATTGAGCAAATTGAAAAAGGAAAAGACGAATTTTGTAAGCAGTGCGCGAAAGAACTGGCAGCCAGACTACTGAGAATGGTTAAGCAGAGAACCCCTGTAGGTGTCTACAATGCCCGGACTGTAGAATTTATTGCACATCTGCCGCAGCGTCGTATTGAGTTTGATACAAAGTCTGGAAAACACGTGAGTTTTACTGCAAAGGCAACGGCAAAGAAAGTAAAGTTCACCCCTAAGTCGTCGGGTAAAACCGGTGGTACGCTTCGCCGTGGCTGGGTCACAGGAGAGATAAGACACAATGGGGACCTGTATGAAATTGAACTTATTAATCCTGTCATGTATACACAGTACGTTGAATATGGGCACCGGACGGCAAATCATAAAGGCTGGGTAAAAGGGAAGTTTATGCTGACAATCTCGGAACAGAAAATACAGGAGATTGCACCGGCGCTACTGGAAAAAAGACTCAATGAGTATTTGAGGGGGTGTCTCGATGTATAACGAGATCATGGACGCAGTAACAAAACAGTTATCCGTGCTGTTTCCACCAGAAGCCGGGTACACAATCTATACGGATGCAGTAGAACAGGGACTTTCGGAACCCTGTTTTTTTATACAGTTTCTGGAGCCTTCTGAGAGGCCGATGATCTGGCCAAGGTATTACCGTAAGAATGCCATGTGTATTCAATTCCTGCCAGGTGAAATAGGGAAACCTGCCCGGGAGCTTAACCGGGTTCTGGATATATTAATGGACCAGATGCGCATGATTGTACTGAAAAACGGACGGAAGATCAACGGAACAGATCGGAGCGGCCGTATTGATGATGGTGTTCTGACATTTTTTGTACAGTACAATGTGTTTGATATCAGGGAAACGGAAAATCCGGAGGAATCCATGGAAGGTATTGCAATCAATGAAATGAGGTGATGATATGGCTGGTAGAGGAGTAAGAAGAAACGGATCGGGAAAGCCGGATTCAGAGCCGGAAAAGGCTGTCCGGTATACTAAGGAGCAGCTGTCCGGGGCGGAGCATTTCCGGTCACGGAGGGATTTGGCGGAAGCGCTGCTGGAAAATGGTAGAGAGTATACGGTCAGCGAAGCAGATCAGGTGATTCATGAGTTTATGAAAGGAAAGGTGAGTTTATGTTAGGTGGCGGCAGTTTTACAGCGCAGGATAAGATTCTGCCTGGCGCTTATATCAATTTTGTGAATGCGGCATCAGCAACTTCTATGCTGAGCAGCAGAGGGACAGTGGCGGTTCCTGTGGTTCTTGACTGGGGACCGGAAAAAGAAGTGTTTGAGGTGTCGGCTGAGGACTTCTCTAAAAATAGCCTGGAGCTGTTTGGTTATTCTTATGACGATCCGTCTATGCTTCCGGTACGCGAATTGTTCCGGAATATGACTAAGGGAATCTTTTACCGGTTAAATGGCGGTGAGAAGGCTTCTAATGATTTTGGCACTGCAAAATACAGCGGGGTCAGAGGTAATAGCCTGATGACGGTTATTTCAAAGCACGTAGATGATGAGAGCAAGTACGATGTGAAAACTCTTCTGGGTGGAAAAGAGATGGACAGTCAGACTGTCACAGGCGCGGCGGATCTTAAGGATAACAATTATGTTACCTTTAAGAAAGAAGCTGTACTGGCAGAAACGGCAGGCATTTCATTGACTGGGGGGACCAATGGCTCCAGTGTAACCGGTGAAGAGTATGCGGACTTCCTGGATAAGATGGAGAGCCGTTCCTTCCAGGTCCTGTGCTGTCCGGCATCAGAAGAGCAGGTAAAGGCACTATTTACTGCTTTTACAAAGCGTATGAGAGATGAAAACGGGATTAAGTTCCAGACGGTTGTGTATCAGTATTCTCAGGCGGATTATGAAGGGGTTATTTCAGTGGAGAACGAGACGGTGGAGAATCCCGCAGGACTTGTCTACTGGGTGGCGGGGGCAGAGGCTGCCTGTGCTGTTAATAAGACAGTTGAGAACAAAGTGTACGATGGGGAATATGCGGTGAAGGCGGATTATACCCAGGTTCAACTTACAGATGGTATTAAAGCGGGAAAACTGTTCTTTCATAAAGTAGGCGATGAAGTCCGTGTGCTGATGGATATTAATACGCTGGTTCGTTACACAACAGATAAGGGTGAGGACTTTTCCAACAACCAGACAATCCGCGTACTGGATCAGATTGGGAATGATATCGCAGCAATATTTAACAACCGGTATCTGGGTAAGATACCTAATGATGATGCAGGCCGCGTGAGTCTGTGGAACGATATTGTGTCGTATGCGAAGCAGATGGCTGGAATGCGTGCTGTTGAGGCGGTGGAGTCTGATAAGATCAAGGTTGAAAAGGGACAGACGAAACGGTCGGTTGTCGTGAATCTCCCGGTGGAGCCGATTAACTGCATGAGTCAGTTGTACATGTCTGTGGTGATTCAGTAGAAAGGAGCATTGAGAAATGTTAAATAATCCGATTATGAATGCAAAGGACGCAATCAGCGCGTCACTGGCGGAGTGCTTTGTCACAATTGAGGGGAACCGGTATAATTTTATGCAGGCGATTAACCTTGAGGCAAAGTTTGAGAAAACAAAATCTGAAATCCCAGTATTAGGTAAGACAGGGAAGGGGAATAAAACAACCGGCTGGAAAGGAAGCGGATCAGCAACCTTCCACTATAATACAAGTATCTTCAGGAAGCTTCTGTATCGCTACAAACAGACTGGCGAAGATGTCTATTTTGATATCCAGGTGACGAACGAGGACCCAACGGCAGGAGTAGGTCGTCAGACAATCATTTTGAAAGATTGTAACCTTGATGGAGGGATTCTAACGAAGTTTGATGCAGATGCGGAATATTTAGACGAGGATGCGGATTTCACCTTTGAAGACTGGGAAATGCCGGAAATGTTTGGCGATCTTACCGGAATGCAGTAAAAGAAAGAGAGGTTAAGCGATTATGGGAGATTTAAGCAGATTTTTAAAGAAGAATAAGAAAACGAAAGAAAACATTAAAATTCCGGCAACCATGTCTTTAACGGATGAAAAGGGGGTTCCTTTATTGTGGGAGGTGAAGCCGCTTACCACAAAAGAGGATAACGCTATCCGTGAGGCCTGTACTGTCGATGTTCCAGTGACAGGCAAGCCGGGAATGTTTAGACCCAAATTTGACGGTAACAAATATCTTACAAAAATGGCAGCGTCCTGCATTGTATTTCCCAATTTGAATGATAAGGAATTGCAGGATTCTTACGGAGTCATGGGTGCGGAGCAGCTGATTACCGAGATGATCGATGATCCAGGCGAGTACAATGATTTTATGAACCGTGTCCAGGAGTATCACGGATTTAAAGAAACGTTTCAGGATAAGGTAGAAGAAGCAAAAAACTAATTGAGGGAGACAGCCTGGAGGCGAATATCGCATACTACTGTCTCCATAAACTCCACAAATGGCCGCATGAGTATCTGGAACTTGACGAGATGGAACAGGCTTATGTGGCAGCAGCGGTAGAGATCAAAATCAAAAATGATAAAGAGGCTGAGAAGAAGTCAAAGCAAAAGAGCAAAGGGAAAAGACGGTAGATTCTGGAATAATAATATGGTATGATATGCTCATAAGAGAAAGGAGTGTGTACCATGGGATTGTTTGGAAAGAAAGAGAAAATACCTGAAGGCATAAGGGTTATATATTATGAGGGAGAATTACCGGGATTTACCTGCAATTGTCCATGCCAATTGCTATTAACTGATGATGTTTTGCGAATTACAAAAATAAGTCCATATATAGAAGTGAAGCTTAATAGAGAACGTATAAACTCTGTAGAATTATACAGTGAACAGCAATACATGCAAAGATTTAAGGAAAATAATGGGCCATTAACGAAGAAGGGTGATATTCCAAAAGCATACTATGTGATTAACTATATGGACAAAGAAGGAAACGCTAAACATTTGGATTTTTGGGCAGTTTCTTTTGAGGCTAGCAAAATGGGAAAGTTAAAAGATGAAATAAACAAAAATCAAAAATCAACAAGCTATGAAATTTAGTGATTGAGCACCCGGAGAAATCCAGGTGCTTTTAATTTACGTAAGGGGGTGAATGGATGTCTGTTAGTTCAACATTGCAAATAAACGATCGTATGACGCCTGCACTACAGTCTATAACAGCGGCCATGAATATGATGGTAAATAGTTTTTCAGCAGCACAGACTGTGTCTGAAACAGCTGTTAACAGTGCTCAATGGAACGCAGCAACACAAGCAGTACATGCGGCTTCAGCCGCAGTTGAAGAATATCAACAGGAATTAGAAGCTGTACAAAATAGGCCGGTTTCAGTTCCAGAGTCGGCATGGAGCAGTGTTGTGACAGCGCAGACGCCTTCTGTCTCTGGAAGTGAACAATTTCAGCAGGAATATCAGGCCGCAACTGTGGCGGCTCAACAATTGTACCAGACTCAGAAGGCAATTTCTGCACAGGCACGTAACATGACCGTGGCACCGCCTGGAATGCTCAATGATGTAGCGGCAGTAGAAAACCGTATGCAGGCCCTTTCTATGCGTGTCCAGGAGATCAATAATATCCCTGTTAATCTAAGGACAGAACAGACGAATCAGGAGCTTGCCGCTTTAAACAGTCAGTTAGGGAAGGCGGCGTCTATTCAAGAGGAGTTAAGCGCCGCCATGCGGGAGATGGATGCCAGCAAAGCGAATATGGCATATAGGAGGCTTAACACCACTATTGAAGCAGCAGAGAATGGCATACGAAATAACATCGCGGAACAGGAGGAGTTCAACGATAGAGTTCGGGCAGGCAGCGGTGCGTATGACGGCTTGTCTGGAAAGGTTGCAAGAATCGCCGGAATGCTGGGAATCGGCATGATAGTAAAACAGGCAGCGCAAATGACTTACGAGTCATCGGCTCAGTTAGAGGCGACGGAAGCGAAGTATCAAACGGTGTTTGCAGGAATGACTGATTCAGCGAATCAGTTTGTGTCAGACTTTCAATCATTGACGCCAGCGACAGTGGCAGAAGCGAGATCAATGGCTTCTGGTTTGCAGGATTTACTTGTCCCCATGGGAATGCAAAGAGCGGAAGCTACGCAAATGACAGGGGAATATATGCACATCATCGGGGCGCTGACTAATTTCAACAGTGCGACTAAATCAGCTGAAGATGTCTCTGGCGCATTTCAGTCTGCTTTGTCAGGCGAGTATGATTCACTTAAAGGATTGGGAATTCAAGTTAATGAGACTATTGTCAAACAACAGGCCGTTGCTATGGGGCTTGCAACCAGCACTGACGCAGTGAGTAATGCGGCAAAGGCGCAGGCAGTTCTCGAACTTGCTTACCAACAAAGTGGTGATGCTCTGGCTGCATACAATGAAACAGCGTTGGATACTACGACGCGAATGCAGCTTATGCAGAAAGGTTTTAGTGATGCATTCGGAAAAGCAGGACAAACTGTACTTCCACAAATAAATACCTTACTTCAACACGTGGTTGCACAGATGCCGCAGATATCTGCTGGTATCACAACTTTTGCAAATGTATTCAACGGATTTGTGCAGATAGCAACAGTTGCGTTTGACAATCTTATGAATTTTGGAACCATGATTGCGGATAACTGGTCATGGATTGGACCAATTATTGGTGGGGTGACGGCGGCCATTGTTGTTTTGAATGGCGCCATTATTGCTTATAATGTGGTACAAGCTATCAGCAATGGAATTATGGCTGTTAGTGCAGCAAGGTCAGCGTTGAAAGCAGGCTTGACTATTGCAGAGGCGGCTGCGACAACGACAGCAGGTGGAGCGCAGGTTGGCCTTAATGCCGCATTACTTGCCTGTCCTATTACGTGGATAGTTGGCGCTATTCTGCTTTTTATTGCTGCAGTTTACACAGCGGTCGGAGCGGTAAATAAGATAAAAGGGACTTCTGTTTCTGCGACTGGAATAATAGCAGCCGTTTTTGGAACGCTTGCGGCCCATATCATTAATACGTTTGTTGTTCCCACATGGAATGGGATAGCTGCTTTCATTAACTTTTTTTACAATGTATGGAATGATCCGGTAGCATCAGTAAAAATACTATTTTACGATTTAGCTTCCACGGTAATCGGCTACATTGTCAACATGGCTCATGCGATTGAGGACGTTATAAACAAAATCCCTGGTGTACAAGTGAATATCACAGCCGGCCTTGATAACTTCCAGAAACAACTGAAATCTGCTTCCCAAAAGGCAAAGGACGCTTCTGGTTGGAAAGAAATTGTCGGTTCCATGTCTTATATAGATTATTCAGATAACGCGGGAAAATGGTATGATAAAGGTGCTGCTGGGGAAGCAAAATTGAAAGGGTTATTCGGCGGTGGTGATGGAGGTGCCGGTTATAACGCAGAAGCACAGGAAGCTGCAGCACAAACAGCCATAAACACAGGCAGTACAGCAGGCAATACAGCGAAAATAGCCGACTCCATGGACGTAATGGATGAAGATCTAAAATATATGCGTGATGCCGCAGAGCAGGAGATTATAAACCGTTTCACCCTGGCAGAGTTAAAGGTTGATGTTAAGAACAACAACACACTTACAAAGAAAGCAGATTTTGACGACATGGGAAGCTTTCTTTCTACTTTTACCAGCGAATTTCTCAGCGCATCTGCGGAAGGAGGACATATCTAATGGCTTACGAAGTATATATAGATGATATGCTGCTCCCTCTCCCGCCACAAAAGATACCAGTGAAATACCCAGGTCAGAATAAGAGTGTTACTCTGATTAACGGAAAAGAGATTAATCTGGTCCGACCTCCGGGCCTTGCTGAAATCAGCATTGATATTGTGATCCCACAGATGGATTATCCAAGTGCGGTATGGGATGGAAGTATCGATGATGCAGAGGATTTTCTGGAACGCCTCCACGACTTAAAAGAGAGTGGAAATCCATTTGAATTTATGGTAATCCGTGATGGACCAGGGAGGAACGGGTTTTTTGATACAAACATGGATGTGACTCTGGAAGACTACAAAGTGTCCGATGATGTCAAAGAAGGGTTTGATCTGGCGGTGTCACTGACCATGAAGGAGTATAAGCAGTACGGAACAAAGATCATAAACTTTAAGTTAAAGGAAGAAGAGTCCGTACCGACCGCGGATGAAGTGGAGCCGGAACGGAAAGGCACCCCGCCGCCGGCAGAAAGTTATGTGGTTCAGAAGGGGGACTGCCTCTGGAACATTGCGAAGAAGAAACTGGGCAATGGCAGCCGCTGGCAGGAAATCTATAATCTGAATCGCGACCGGATCAGCAATCCCAACCTGATACAGCCCGGCTGGGTCCTTACATTGCCAGGATAGGGGGCATAACCAATGGAAGTACATTTATATATTCAAAATGGCCAGACGGTCTATGAGCCCGTTGTGGAAGGCTCCATTTCATGGGAGACGGAAAGAAAAGGTCAGCCAGGAAAGTGTTCTTTCACCTTAGTACCCGACAGTACCTTGAACATAGAAGAAGGGAACGCGGTCCGGCTGGACGTCTCCGGTCAGTCCGTGTTTTTTGGTTTCATCTTTGAGAGAAGCTGGGGGCGCGAAGGTCTGGTAAAAGTCATCGCGTATGATCAGCTCCGCTATCTGAAAAATAAGGACAGCTATTATTATACCAATCTCACCGCAGGACAGGTCATTCAGATGATTGCCGGAGATTTTCACCTGCAGACGGGGGAGCTTGCCGATACCGGACAGCCGCTTACCAGGAACGAAAAGGACAGCACTCTTTTTGATATTATCTTAAATGCTCTGGATTTGACGATGATCTATACTGGGAAGATATACGTTCTGTATGACGATGTGGGAAAGCTGGCTTTGCGGAATGTCGAAGATATGAAGCTGGATGTCGCAATCAATGGGGAGACAGCTCAGGATTATGATTATAAAGTCAGCATAGACAGCAGCACCTATAATCAAATCAAACTGTATTACGATAACAGCGACACAAAAAAACGGGAAATTTACATGGCTGGGGATTCTGGAAATATCAACAAATGGGGCCTGCTTCAGATGAATGAGTCCATAGAGAAAGGTATAAGCGGCCAGACAGTGGCTGAAAATTATTTGAAACTCTACAATCAGCCGTCAAGGAGTTTTACGATAAAAGAGGCGTTCGGAGATGTCAGAGTGCGCGCTGGCTGCCTGATTCCGGTCCAGATGGACATCAAGGATCAGAAGCTGAACAACTATCTGCTGATCGAGTCGGTCAGCCATAAGGTGGATGAAGGGGTGCATACGATGGATTTGAAGTTACGAGGAGTAAATATGAATGGCTAATGCGGAATGGATTGAAAATATACGGAAGATTACGCTTCAGGCAGTAGAGGCCGGAAACCCCTGTGATTTTTTACCTGGGACCGTAACGAAGGCGGTACCTTTGGAAATCCAGATCGATCAGAAAAACGTGCTTCATGCGGAACAGATCCTTGTGCCAGTATCGATGACGGACCATGGTCAGGACATGAGCATACCGGGAATCGGGGACGTTCATGTGACGGTTAAGAATGGCCTGAAGGCCGGAGAATCTGTGATCCTGTTTCAGGAGCGCGGAGCGCAGCATTTTCTGGTTGTGGACCGCTGGCAGAAAGGAGTTTAAGGTGATACCAGACTCAGGCACTATTTTGAAAAACGATTTTAAGATCAGCGAGATCCCGTCAAAAACGTACCGAATAGATTCCGGTTGTATTGCGGGTACGGCGGACGGTTTGGAAGCAGTAAAGCAGGCCGTTTTCTGTATACTCAATACGGAACGTTTTGACTGGGAGGTTTACAGCTGGAATTATGGCATGGAGTGTAAAACGTTATTCGGTAGAAATCCCGGTGTCGTAAAATCAAAGTTAAAAAAAAGAATCACGGAAGCATTGATGCAGGATGACAGGATCACAAGCATTGATGCTTTTTCTTTTTCCATGTACGGAAGAAGAATGCATGTCTCTTTTTGCGTGCATACGAGATTCGGTATCATGGAAGCCGGAACGGAGGTAGAAATCTGATGTATGAGGATATCACTTATGAGGTCATTTTAAAACGAATGATGGAGCGGGCGCCGGCCGGGATGGATAAAAGGGAGGGATCTGTTTTATATGATGCGATGGCACCGGCTGCTGCAGAGATACAGAACACCTATATTGAACTGGGCTGGGCACTGGAACAGATATTCGCAGATACAGCAATCCGGGAATATCTGGTAAAGCGCTGCAAGGAATGGGGAGTTGTGCCTTATCCGGCAACTAAGGCTTCATTAAAGGGCGAGTTTAATATGGAAATCGCTTTAGGGGAACGTTTTTCTCTTGGCACATTGAATTACACGGTGGTAGAAAAAATTGGTGATAAAACCTACCGGCTGGAGTGTGAAACACCCGGAACTGCCGGTAACCGGAATCTTGGGTCCCTGATCCCGATCAATTACGTTCAGGGACTGACCCATGCGGAACTGACAGAAGTCCTCAAAGAAGGTTCGGAAGAGGAATCAACGGAAGCACTCCGGGAACGGTTCCTTTTCAAAGTTCAGAAGCCTTCTACGAGTGGAAATATCTATGATTATTATAACTGGACAATGGAATGCATCGGTGTAGGGGCCGCCAGAATCTATCCTCTGGCCCTGGGGCCCGGTACTGTAAAAGTGGTGATTGCTGATGCGGAGAGATCGGCAGCAACGCCGGAACTGATCAGGCAGGTAAAGAACCATATTGAAGAACTCCGTCCGATCGGTGCCGACGTCTCTGTTGTTTCTGCCAGAGAAAAAGCAATTGCCGTGACGGCCAGAGTCAAGCTGCAGAATGGGGTGAACCTGGGGAGTGTCCAGGAAATATTTCTGCGGGAGCTTACGAGTTTTTTACAGGAGGGCGCCTTTGATGTATCTTATGTCAGCCTGGCGAGAGTCGGCAATCTGCTGCTGAATACAGCCGGGGTGGAAGACTTTACAGAACTGCGCCTGAACGGGCAGGCAGCAAACGTCAGCCTGGCGGATGAGGAGATTGCAGTGGCCGGAGCAGTTACGCTGGAGGTGATACAATAATGAAAGTCAGTGCTTATACGGAAAAACTGAATAAAGTGGACGGTAATGTATACGTGATTGAAGAGGAGGTATCGTTGATCGATGGCGTATATGATGCCCCTCTGGCGCATGATAATGTCAACACTTCCACACTGGCCGTCTATACCGGGCCAAAGCTGACGGGGGACCGGATTCAGTCTTATGCGCTGTCCACGCCCAGCCTTACGCCATGGAAACGGCTGATCCGCATCTATGCCGATGTACCTGCAGTCTATATCAGCTATGAGACAGAGGGGGATACCGTCGAGGCGGAAGACGTTAATCTGCTTCAGCAGGATGTAATCAGGACTCAGGATGGGGTTAATGCAGAGGAAGACCGGGCGAAGGCAGAAGAGGTCTTTTTGAAGGCCGAAATTGCAGAGGAAACGGCAAGGGCTACGGCTGCAGAGAAGAAATTGACAACGGACCTTACTGTAGAGATCACCAGGGCGAAGGAAGAAGAAAAGGCGATAGCAGATGATCTTGTGGCAGAGCAGAAGCGGGCCGATGCTGCAGAAAAGAAAATAGCTGCAGATTTAACAAATGAAGTGGAACGGGCTGTGGCTGCAGAGAAGAACTTGACGGACAGCTTGATGGAAGAGACCACACGAGCAGCTATGGCTGAAAAGGTTCTGACGGATAACCTTGCTGCCGAAGTTATCAGGGCAAAAGCCGGAGAAAAGACTGTGGCAGACCGCCTGACCGTGGAAACAGACAGGGCAAAGACGAGGGAAGACGAGATAGCCGCAGGCCTTGCTGCTGAGTATAACAGAGCATTAAATGCGGAGAATGCACTGGCAGAGGAATTAACTGTTGAAACGATACGTGCTAAAGCTGCCGAAAAGATTTTGACAGATAATCTGGCGGAGGAGACAGTCAGGGCAGGAGCCAGAGAAACTGAGATCAGCGGGAATCTGGCCGCTGAGATTACCAGAGCGCAGAATGC
>X244_Common_House_Martin__coassemble_728_pt1 | contig 14573 bp, 11 predicted proteins | sample X244_Common_House_Martin__metabat2_high_PE_003 | metagenome-assembled genome bin X244_Common_House_Martin
CTGTTTCCTGTATAATAGTAAGCGCACGCGAAATCACAGCGTCATCTGTATCCCTGGCATAATCGATGCAGAACCACATGCCTTCGAAAATGTGCCCCGGATTGACAATGCGCCCTTCCGGAGTATCCCATACGGATCCATCTTCTTTAAGACTTTCCAACAGATAACCGCTTTCATTTTTCCCAAAGAAATACAACAGTTTTCTGATACAGAAATCAATAAACGGTCCTGTCACCTCTTTTCCCAGAACTTTCTCCGCTACCATTGAAGAATGAACCGCAATCATATACGGGGAATGTCTCTCTATTCCGTTTTGCCACACGTGTGGTTTTATATCCCGAAATTCAGGATCCATGATATGATTTCTCGCACTGTCAAATGTCTTTCGAATCAGGTCATAATCCGTCTGATCCCCCGATGCAGATGCATACTGTGCTAACGCAATCAGGGCAAACAAGTCCGTAAAGATGGAAGTCGTCCCTTCAATTACCTCTTCCCCATTCTCTGACACCTCATAGTTCCATCGCCCTTCCCCCGCATAAGCATGGCAAACCAGAAAATCTCGTCCTGCCTTTGCCAGTGAGAGCCACTTTTCCTCGCGTCCGGAATATTCATAATAGGCAGCAAACATGTAGGTCTGACGTGCCTGAGCCCATATATTCCTTCGTCTGGAAACCAGTTTCCAGTTTTCTCCGAAGTCTGTTAAATATCCGCCGGACGGATCTGCAGAATGCTCCGCCCACTCTTCCATAATCTCTGAGAGCTGGCTTTTATACAGGGCTGACAACTGCCTGGCCTCTTCTTTTGTTATCCCAATTTTCATATCTAATCCTCTCTGGACACACTTAATCAAGAATCATTTCCGCGGCCTTCTTGAAATCTGCAATCGCCTTGTCCACATCTGTCTTTCCGACCGTCACAGCCTGAGCCAATGCACAAAGTTCCAGATTCAAATCACTGTTCTGAGGAATGAAAACCTGAGTTTTCGTATTAGCCTCGGAACCAGCTGCTCCCTTTAAGATCAGACTGTCATCCACTGCGTGTTCCATGGATTTCTTAGCCGGATATGCAAGTGTTTCATTGGACATACGGTAACTTAAGTTATCATTTGTTATAATATATTCAACAAGCTTTTCCACGGCTTTTTTACGTGCTTCTCCATTATCCACCATCATCAGACAATGAGACTGCAAAATACTCTGTCCCGTGCCACTGCCTCCTTTTAAAGGTTTTGCAGTAACCGTAAATGCTTCTGCCTCCGGATTAATTGGTTTAATTCCTGCAAATCCCCATGACTGGTCGTAATACATAGCGAGTCTTCCCAGCGCAAATAAGTTTCTTAAATCCTTCAGTTTCGCATTCTGTGGATTATATCCCTTCTCATCCAAAAGCTTCAGCATTTCAAACGCCTGTTTAAATCCTTCGTTATCACAGCTTAACTTTCCGTTTTCATCAAGCACCTGACCTCCAAAATTGAATACCATGCTTGTCAGCGAAGCGCCAGACACCGGCACCGATGCCGTGGTCTGTCCAAATGCATATACCTGATTCCCATCCGCATCCTTTAGCTGCGAAAGCTTCTCGGCACACTCCAACATCTCCTCATAGGTGGTCGGAGGATTGGCTGCATCCAGTCCGGCCTGTTCAAACAAATCCTTATTAATATACAGAATATACGGTCCTACATATAATGGAAGCGAATAGAGTACATGATCAATCGAATGCGCCTCCAAAACATTAGGGTAAAAATCTTCGAGATATTCCTGCGGCATAATGTCCGATACCGGACATGCAATTCCCGAATCCGCCAGCGTCGGAGTCCAGTCCAATTCACCGAAAATCAGGTCGACATACTCGCCTCCCCCTGCCATATTGATGACCTGCTGTACCATTTCCCCAAATGGTGCAGTGATCCACTCGATTTTTATATTAGGGTTCTCAGTTTCAAAATCTGTTTTGATCTTTTCCCAGAAAGCGCTGTTTCCTTCTTCCAGAACCGCATAATTGGCAAACTTAATTGTAACCGGCTCCTCCTGACTTACAGAATTTTCTGCCTTTGAATCCTCTGCTTTTGCCATCTCCGTTTCGCTTACTTTTGTTTCCTGACTTCCTGGTACTTCAGCAGTCTCTTTTCCCCCTTTTTGACATCCTGCTGTAAAAATCATCGTGCAGGCGAGTGCAAGTGCCATCCATCTTCGTTTCTTCATGTAAATCCCCTCTCTTTCTTAGTACTGTACCCCATTTTTGTTTGTCGCGTATATACACACGTGTGTATATTATTTATATAAAATGGCAAGCCATTTTATTTTTACTATACGCTTCTGTGGCAGATCCTTTTCCCCTTCGTGATCTGTCTGAATCCTATCGTTTCGTGCATTGGCTGAAAATTGTTTTTTGACAGCTGCTCTAAGGAATCCACCAGGTTCTGTCTGCTCAATTTATAATTAACTCTTTCTGGTACTGAAAAAACAACACAGTAACCGTGCTTGATATCCGCATCAGGTGTACGTCTGCAATGCGGCGGCAGAGTGGATCATGCGTCTGGCTTTGCTGGCGGGCCTGGCACGGACTGTGAATACTGTTACCATAGAATTAGACATCCGCTCATTCACAGTTTGCCATTTCCATTGGAATTATGTAAGGAAATAGAATATAGTAATAATTGTGGGAAAGGCTTGAATTATATTGGCACTTTGCACAATTAACTTTTTATAAACTCGTGTGTATAATACATATTTACCATACTTCACACAAATTGTCAATACCCTTTTTCTCTCTGTATAAACAAATAGTTACTATTCTGACTTGCGGTAAGCTATCATTAGTAACACCGTTCATCTCAGAATCCCCTGAACCACAATCACCATCCCGGCAAACGCCATAAATCCGTACACGCATTTCCTCATCACATCGATATTGATCTTCTTGACAATCCTGCTTCCAAGAACACAGCCGGTTAAAATGGCGGCAATTCCCACACCCATAAGCGGCACCAGCGATACCGTCAGAAAGCCGTTGTAAATCCTGGATATCAAATTAAAAATGACAGTAAATGAAAAAAATGCGTTTAAAGTCCCCAAATACTCTTCCTTCGTATCCGTCGCGGCCAGATAAAACAGACTGACCGGCGGTCCGCTGATTCCAAATAAACCACCACAGATACCAGCCAACGCACCGCATCCGAACTTCATAAAAAGTGTTGGCTTCACGGATAGTTTTCCGGAAAATCCAAAGAAGTACACTGACAGTATGATCAAAAACACACCAAAAACTCCTTTTAGTTTTCCCGCATCGATAAAGGCGGAGCCGTGAATCGCCAGTGTACTGGCAATCAGATAAACAGCAGCGGGAATTACAATACTTTTAAAGCGTACCGATTTGCGGTACCTCCAGAACATGGAAAATGACAGCGTCATAGTGATGACATCGCTGAGTGCCGGTGCCGCCGTCATATTTAAAATAAGAGGCAGAAAAATCATGATGATGACTGCTCCGCCAAATCCTGTAACCGCCTGCACAAGTCCTCCGCAAAAGGAGGAAAAGACTACAATCAATACCTGTTCCATCGCATCTCCTTTCCTGATGCACGTTTTCACGTGAATAATGTCTGCTTTGTGTGTTGCAATGTGGCTTGGATTTTCGCTCCGGCTTGGATCTCTGCCCGCTAGTCCGCAGTGCACCTCAGTTCCGCTTCGCTGCCCGCCAGTCCGCAGTGCACCTCAGTTCCGCTCCGCTTCACTTCGGTCACGGGCTTCGCCCTATGAAAAAAGCCGAAGGTAAATTTGCTTATGTGCGAGCACAACACAAATTTACCTTCGGCTTTTTTCGCACTGCTCATTGCTAACGTGCAAACTGATAAATATTATAAATGTTTATAAAGATGATGACTATCATTAAAAAGATAAATAACTTATCTACTACCTTGGAATCGATCTTCTTATTGATGCTGCGGCCGCTCATGCCTCCCAGGATGCCGCCGATGACCATAAGGGCTAAAAGCCATATCGTAAATTCCGGTACTGTTCTGGTGACCAGGGAATTGATCAGGCTCGTGATCTGGGAGAAGAGGATGATGTACAGGGAGTTCTGGGCCGCTGTCTTTGTCTCCATGGAGAAGAAATAAAACAGAACAACCAGATTGATGGGGCCTCCGCCAATTCCCAGGAAGGAGGAGAAAATCCCCAGTACTACGCCGATGATAATGCATACTACTGCATTTGTCACATGAAGCGTTTTTATCTTATCTTTTTTCAGTGTATAAATCAGTGTTCCCAGTGTGATAATGAGCAGACATCCCGCCTGTACAGCCCCCACCATATCTTTATTCGCAAACATGTTGGAAAGCGCCTGGAACATGGATTTTCCAACTACGCCTCCGATGGCGGCACCTATCGCTAACGGGGTCCCTGTCTTCATGTCAATCAGTGATTCCCCGCTCATCTTTCCCTTAATGACAGAGTAGCAGGTCATCGCCAGCACCGTGCAGCCTGACAGAAAACTGATGGTTGAAACGCTTAATACTCCAAACGCGTCAAGCGTAGGCTTAATAATAACGCCACCGCCAATTCCACAGATCGCTCCCGCTATAGATGCCCCGAAGCTGACAATCCAGAATAAAATATAAAGATATCCACTCATTATCTAACCGTCTCTTTCTTACTCATTTTTATGCATTTGCCGTCAGTAACACCATTCATTCCGCAATGCTGAACTGACACTCTTTTCCCTTAACAAAGGTACGCACAACACTGCAGTCCTCGTCCAAAAATACAAGGTCTGCGTCCTTACCGGGTTCAATAGAACCTACCCGGTCATAAACACCGATCAGTCTGGCCGGATTCTCCGTCAGCATCGGGAGAATATCCGTCAGAGAACGTCCTGTAAATTCCAGAAGGTTCTTCAGTGCTTTTCCGGTTGTCAGCGTACTGCCTGCACGGGTTCCGTCGGAAACCAGTTTGGCATCACCATCCACTACGACTACATCATTCACTCCCAGCTTGTAATTACCATCCGGAAGTCCGGCTGCCATGATGGAATCCGTGACCGCAATCACACGGTCCAGGCCCTTAATCTTTATGATAAAACGGACAGTTCCAGGATGAAGGTGTCTTCCGTCACAGATCATTTCACAGTACACCTCGTCGTCTTCCAGTACCGCTCCCCAGATCGCCGGAAAATGCTGATGTAAAAGCTTCATGGCGTTGCCGGTATGTGTGGCTCCCAACGCACCGTTTTGTATGGCTCGCCGCGCCGTGTCATAATCTGCCCCCGAATGACCGATAGCCAACTGAATCCCCAGACTCTTAATATAGGGAATAAAATCAACAATGCCTTCCACCTCAGGAGAAACCGTGATATAGCGTACCTCTCCTTCCGCCGCCTCCTGATACGCCTTCAGAAGTTCCATATCCGGCTTCTTTAAAAGGTGTTCCGGCATGGCGCCTTTATAAGCCGGGCATAAGAACGGCCCTTCCAGATGGATTCCCATGAGATTTGCACCGTGATGCTCCGTATTTTTCCACTCTTTATACATCTGGATAGCATGCATCGTCTGCTCCTTCGTGTCCGTAAGAACAGAACAGAGCCAGCTGGTCGTTCCCTGCGAGGCAAAGAAACGACAGATTTTCTCAAAGCCGTCCGCATCCGCTCCATTGACATCCACACCGACTGCTCCGTGAGTATGAATATCGATAAATCCCGGAACCACCCGTTTTCCTCCGGCATCAATCACCTCATCACATCTCTCTCCCTCGCAGCCGCCCATTCGGGAAATCCTTCCGTCCTCCAGGAGAAGATCCAGCGCCTCGAAACGATGGTTGTGGTACACAGATGCATTTTTGATCAATGTTTTCACTGTAAAACCTCCTTCCATAAACTCTGTTAACGGTACAGCCAATGCCCTGTCTCCATGATATTCCAAAGAGCGCCGGGCATCGTTTAGAACGGCCTGCCAGCCGCAAAGTCCTGCCGCTGTAAGGCCGTTCCGTCGTTGTATGAATCAGGAATCATTTTATTCCTGCACACATCACAATTCTATTAATGGTGCATATGAGCTGCACAGGCACAATCTTCTGCACCCTTTCCCTCATACACGTCATCCTTCATCATCAGATGTACAGCTCCCAGCTTAAATGTCTGTGGAAGCGCAAGAATATTCGGATTCGGTCCTACAAATTTCTTCTTTGCATCCTCCAGCGCCTCTTCAATGGTCGCTCTCGTCTTAAGCCCCATTCCCCTTGCATAACCCGGATCCTGAGCGCCGCAAATGTAAATTGCGGAGGTATTCATCTCTGCAATATGGCCGCAGCTGATCATGGAAAATCCATGGAATGGATGGAATGCGTTGCAGTAGCGGTACTTTCTGATATACTCCTCATTGGTTGCAAAATACTCGCCGTAGCGGTTCATGTCAGGCAGCGTATTCATAAAGTCATGCTGGAACATCTCATACATTTCCCTTGTATACGGCCACAGTTCATCGTGGAAGTATCCGTTGCAGAGAGAAGAACAGATAATCACACAGTTATCGCTCATAATTCTCTTATGCCTGATTACCTGGGCGGAAATAGCCTGAAGCAGCATGATCGGATTGGTTCCCATGCCTTCCCCGTAATGGAAGAACTGAGGCATACCGAATACCATGACATCGTACTTCTTCTCTGCCCACGGCACGTACGTTCTCTTGTCTGCCGTGATCCAGGAATGAGGCTGCATAACCTTTGCATATCCGCTGTTGATCTCGATCTGTCTGGACTTTGTATCGAGAACCGCATCACAGCAGAAGAATTTCTTGCCCATGCATTTCTCCATGTGCTGTCCGATCTCATCGAACTTCGTTCTCATAAGGGACTTTCCGCTTACCGGAGTAAAATCCTTCCGGTGCATAACCTCCGGCACATGGTGGGAGGCGATGGAGCGCCAATGGGTAATTCCCGTCGCACAGTGCTTGTATCCTCCCGAATATCCGCCATAAGGATTGCCCTGGGTATGGCCGATCAGAATCGCAACATCACTGTCGTAGACGTATTTGTTCATCAGAACCGGATCACCTCTGTCCGTGGTTCCCAAATCTACCAGATGATCGTAATCCTCACTGTCGTGGTTGATAATCTGGTGCGTATGCCAGAATTCATGGAACAGCTCGTCGCCCAGAATATTATGTATCTCCTGTTCCGTATTCTTCCGATGGAGACCGTTGGAACAGATCAGTAAAATGTCCTTCTTCTCAACACCAGCCGCATACAGTTCGTCCAGAATCAGCTTAATGGAAATCTTGCGGTGGGACGTCGGCTGCTCACCGCCTTTTACACGGTCCGGAAAAATAATGGTAACCTTGGATCCCTTATGAGCCAGCTCAGAGAGCGGTTCCATTCCCATTGGGTTCCTGATGGACTTTAAAGTCTCTTCAATCAGACGGTCCTCCGGTATGCATGCCGGATCCGGCACGGCCTCGCCCGGAATAAAGATGTCAGTTGTATCGGGAAGTTCTGCTGCCATAAGGCCAGCACCGTATTCAAATGATAATTTCATATAATTTCCTCCTGCTTTCTCATTACAGTGTTAATGTCCCATGTATGTCTTAATGATCTCCAGATATTCCTCCGGATAAAAACCGATCTCTCCCTGGAATCTGGTCAATGCGATGAGACCGCCGTCCATTACCGGCACGGAAGCCAGCATCTCTGCGTTATCCACCTTTAATCCGCCTCCGTACACAACGTCGCAGCCTTCGGTGATTTCCTTTATATAGGTACCGATCATGGTGATATAGTCTTTATCCGGCGGAATCTTTCCCGGTCCGATAGCCCAAATCGGTTCATAGGCAATGGTAACCAGATCTTTTTCCACACCCTCCAGACCGATATCAATCTGCTCTTTTAATACCTCTTTCCATCTCTCCTGCTCTTCAGAAGACTCTCCGATACAGTATAGCACAGAAAGACCGGAAGAAACAGCCTTTTTTATCTCCTGATTCAGCAGACGGTTCACTGCCTTTGTATCTGTGACGCCGGCTTCCGCAAGGATTCCTGCCTTGTCTTTTCGCTCTTCACAGTGACCGATGATTGTCGTGGTACAGCCGATGGCTTTTGCCGCGTTCGCGGTCCGGTTCGTCGTAAAAGCGCCAAAACCGCCCCCAACCGCCGTATCATCACGGTATACGCCCTGGCATCCCACTTTAACCGGACTGTTCTCACACAGCGCTCCCACAGCGGGAATCAAGTGTGCCTCTGGAAAATACATGGCAAATTCCACGTCTTCTCCGGCGTACTTTTTTAGCTGCTCCTGTGTATTGGAGACAATAAAGCTTCCCCATTCTCCGATCGGAGCAATGCTGTTTACCCCGCCGTATTCTTTGGGGATGTCAAACCGTTTCAAATTCAAAAAAATATGTTTCATGAAATACCCTCCTTGTTTTCAGTGCTGAGTACACTGCTCATCCTATTTCTTAATTCTCACTAGTAATGTTAAAGTCAAAAAAGTCTCTCAGTTCCGGTCCAATCAAAGGTCTGCACCAGCGGATAAACTCCTCTGTCACATCGTTGCCGCGCTCATTTAAGTAGGATTCCGGAATGGTACGCTCATACATCATGACTTCTTTGATCGGTATCATCTCTGTATGCATGCGATATACGCCGTCAATCTTCTCCGCCTCTTCATCACGGATAAATCCAACCATAACGCCGCTCTGACCGGCAACTGCCGCTTTTAATGCCTCGCTTCCCGCCAAAACCGCCTCATCCCGGTCCACTGGAGACTGCCATGCGATCGAAGCCCTTCCGCAGATGCCCGGTTTCTCACTTCTCGCCTTGATTCCCAGTTTCTTAATAACCAGCTCGGCCAGATAGGCGCTGACATCTCCATAATAGGTTGCCCGCTCCGTCTTAAAGATTGGAGGAACAATGGGCTCACCCGCTTCATTTTTCAGGCCCTCGCTGACTACGACTACCACTCCGCCCTTCTCTTCATGAAGCCGTTTTACATCTTCTAAGAACTCCGCCTCGTTAAAAGGTCTTTCCGGCAAATAGATCAGATGTGGGGCATCCCCCGGTTTTTTCCTGGCCAGCGCAGAAGCCGCGGTGATCCAGCCGGCATTCCGTCCCATGGCCTCAATGATGCATACGTGAATTGGAAGAGATTTTACATCCACGCCCACCTCGGCGGTCGTAGCCGCTATGTATCTCGCCGCGCTTCCAAACCCCGGCGTGTGATCTGTAATTGCGATATCATTATCGATGGTTTTGGGAATTCCAACGACGCGGATATCCTCGTCCTTACAAACCTCATAAATAGGTCCGCACGTATCCATGGTTCCGTTTCCACCGTTTAACAGCACATACTTAATCTCATGCTTTTTAAAAATACCGACCATGGCCTCATAATCTTCCTGTTCCAGCGCATACCGGGACGATCCGATCGCCGTAGCAGGAGTTTCCAAAAGCAGCTTCAGCTTCTCTTCCGGAAATTCCAGTAGATTTAAAAAGCGCTCCTTCAAAATCCCTTCACTTCCCCCGATTGCCGCATAAACCTTATCAATTTTTCCAATCTTCTTCGCTTCCTCTATGACTCCGTAAAGGGAAGAATTGATAACCGCTGTCGGTCCGCCTCCATGGACAATCAAAACATTTTCCGCCATGCTTTTCCACCTTTCTTCATTTTGTTTCTTTTATGTTTTTGCGTACTTCAATGACTTTATATTACCACATTTCAGAGAGAATTTGCGAAGTTTTTACTCAAACGTTTGCGTGCAAAAAGGAAGGCGGTATGAGAAAAAATGAATGATTGTTAAGGGATTTAATTATGAATCGATTGATTATGATATGAAGCGATGAAAACAAATATTTTATGTTTTTTTTACAATCTATTATCGTTATGTTTTTCTGGATGTGATATACTAAAAAAGGAACAACCGTGTTGCAGGGTGGCGTTGACCTTCATTCTATTACTATTCTCTATCAGAATGGAGGTGATGTCTATGAAACATTTCGATTTTAAAGACCTGATGGCCTTTGGAATGTTTATTCTGGCGTTACTGACATTTATGTATTTGATCTGTCACTGACCCTACATAGAAAAAACCACCCCTAAACTTTGACCGAGTGACAAGGTGGCATTTTCTATCACATATAAAATCAACCCACCTTGTGGGCGGTTGCTCCTCTTTGTATAATATACCATATTTCTATCAATATTTCAAGGATGCTTTCATATTTTTACGCTTTATCGGAGTATTTTTCAATCTCCCGTCCCTCCTTCGAAGAACGGTAAATATCCAGAACCAGCTCCAGTGTACGCTTCGCATCCTCCGGATCCACAGGCACCGGTTTTCCTGCCCTTAAGCAGCGGTAAAAATCCCGAATCTGGATCTCGTGATAATTCCCCCAGTACGCTTCTCCATTTACATCAGGCCGGGCGGACGGAGACACGATTCTCGGCTCCTGCCCTTTCAAGCGAATGACTACTTCGTCCTGTGTTAAAAGCGCAGTTCCATTTTCACCGCTTATTTCCACCCGGATCGGGCTGTTGCTTGTATAATAATTACATGCAAAAAAGGAATATACCGCACCATTTTCGAACGTGATGGCCGCGTCCGCCACATCCTCCACCTCAATGTTGGTCAGGATTCTCCGGTCAATCTGCCCTTTCACCTTAACTGGTTCACAGCCCATCATATAACGGACCAGATCCAGACTGTGAATCGCCTGATCAATGACCACACCGCCGCCTTCCTTCTCCCAGCTTCCCTTCCAGTCGCATTCATAATAAGACGGTGGCCGCCACCAGTTCAGCGTGGAAAATGCTCCTGTAATCCTTCCAAATTTCCCTTCCGCAATCAATCGTTTCACTTCCTGAACCCCTTCAATATAGCGGTTCTGAAAAATAACCCCCAGCTGTCTTTTGTTCTTCTTTGCCGCCCTGATCATGGCGTCAGCATCTTCTGCTGTAATAGCAATGGGTTTCTCTGTCAATACGTGAAATCCGGCTTCCAGGCATGCGATGCCATGCTCCTTATGTAAAAAATGCGGAGTCAGGACATGAACCACGGACAGCGGCTGCTTAAGCAGATCCTCCAGCTTATCGGAATAACCGCAGCCCGGAAATGCTGCAGCCAGTTTCTCCGCCCGGCTTAATTCCTTATCCACTGCGAAGACGAGTTCCACCTCATCCCTCAGATTCTCAAATGCAGCCTTGTAGACCGATGAAATTCTGCCGCAGCCAATAATTCCAGCTTTTATTTTTTCCAATTGTCTACTCCTTAATAAAAAGTTGTTTGATTGCCAGAGCTGCACCGCCTCTGGCTCCGGTCAGGGGATTGAAATCAATAAATTCGATCTCAATTTCCTGATCATTCAAACCAAAAATGTGCTTCTTTGTCTCCTCTAAAAGCTGTCTCCGGTTTCTCTTCACCTTCATCATATAGCCATCCACGATTACTAATGGCGGGCTGATAAGATTGATGATGTTGGCCAGTGTTACCCCCAGATACATGACAGCCTCTTCCATAACCTTTACCACATATGCATCGTTGCACTCTTCCGCCATCAGCACATCCTTCATGGTCAGACCCTCAATATCCGGACATAACTCCGTCAGCATGGTAGATACACCGGCCCTGGCAGCTGCCTTGCACTTTTTAATAATTGCCCGTTCACTCGCCAGCTCCTCCAGACAGCCATTATGACCGCAGGTCTCGCATTTCGGACCATTAATATCCACTACCATATGACCGGCTTCACCGGCACTGGCATTATCGCCTGTTATCATACGGTTTTTCACGAACAACGGGCAGGCAATACCGTAGGAAATCAGATAATATGCAAAGGAATCCGGTCTGAGCGTCTTGCCAAACATTTCCTCACCGATTGCCCGTACTCTGGCATTGTTTTCGATCAGCACCGGCAGATCCAGTCTTCTCGACAGATCTCTGGCTATATTTTTCCCGTTCCACTCTGTCTTAAAGCTCTCTCTCAAAACACCAACATCGGGCTCTACAAAACCTGGCAGACCAACTCCAACTCCCAGTATTTTTTCCGGTTCCGTCCCACTGTCCTGTATCAGTTTATTGATATTACGTGCCAGCACATCCATCTCCTCTACATATGTACGATTCATGGGAGGGTATCTCATGCTGATTTTTTCATTTCCACGCAGGTCCAGCATACAGATAGCAGTATGGTAAGGATTCATCTCCACTCCAACAGCATACTTCGCCTCCTGGACGAAATTAATCTTAACCGGTTTGCGTCCGAGGGAGCGTTCCTCCACATCAGAATCATCTGCCGCAAATTCATATATAAGCCCCCGCTCAATCAAAGACGTTACATTGGTCGTAATCGTAGGAGGCGTCAAAGACAGCATCTCTGCAATCTTACTCCTTGATATGGGACCATACTTATAGATTATTTCCTTAATGAGCGCTTCGTTCTGTTTCTTAACTCTTGGCAGATTCGTTCCTCGTGCAGTCATCTTTCTCCCTCCGCAACCATTCTTTTATACCTTCCATTATATTAAAGAAAGAACGATATTACAAGTTCAGCCTTTGATTCCCGAAAAAGTTATTCCCTCAATAAAGCGCTTCTGTACAATGAAATAAAGGACAATTACCGGAAGTGTAATCATCAGTGCCGTAGCCATAAGCAGAGACCACTCCGTCTTATACTGTGTCGTAAACATCTGCAGCCCAATACTGAGTGTATACCTCTTTTCGTCGCTTAAATAGAGAAGCGGTCCAGAAAGTCATTCCAGGAATTCATAAACCGAAACAGCGCTACTGTCAACACGCCCGGCACCACCAGCGGCAGCATAATTTTAGCATATATATAAAACTCTGAAGCTCCGTCCACGCGAGCCGCATCTTCCAGATCATGAGGAAGATTCATAAAAAACTGGCGCATCAGAAAAATCATAAATGGTCTTCCAAAAAATGATTGGATAAACAAGGGCACATACGTTCCGGTTAACCCTATTTTGTTAAATAAAATAAACGTCGGAACCATTGTTACTTCCTGCGGAATCATCATTACCGCTATTGTAATGAAAAACAACAGATCCCGGCCTCTCCATTCCAGCCTCGAAAGGCCATAAGCCACCAACGGACAGGCAATTACAGTTCCTAACACATCCAGTACTGCAATCAGGGAAGTATTTCCCATATACCGAAAGAAGGGAATATAGTTAATAGCCTTAACAAAATTCTCCCACATCACAGGTCTCGGAATCCAGATCGGCGGATTGATAAGCACCTGCTGATCAGTTTTCAAAGCCGTAGACAGCATCCAGATAAACGGGAGCAGAAAGAAAAAACCAATTCCAATCAGAATAAGATGGATCGGAAGCTTCTTTAAATGTTTCATGATAAAATCCCTCCTATTCCTGATAATGTACCCATTTTTTAGAAGTACCAAAAATTACAATCGTTAAAATTAAAATAATCAGAAACAAAATCCAGGCCATTGCCGAAGCGTATCCCATACGCATGTAACCGAATGCATTATTGTACAGATGCATTACATAAAAGGTTAGCGAATTGACCGGTGTACCCTCGCCGTTTGTAAGCGTATAAGGCAGTGTAAAAGTCTGCAGGGCATTGATAACTCCCATAACAACATTATAGAAAATAACAGGTGTCAGGAGCGGCAGCGTGATATGGCGTACCCGCTGGAATATCCCCGCTCCATCAATCTGCGCCGCCTCATAGTATTCAGGAGAGATATCCTGAAGTCCTGCCAGATTGATGATGATCGCCTGGCCGATTCCCCAGGAAGCGATCATCACCAGCGCAAGTTTAGACCAGTTTTCACTCGCCAGCCAGGGAATTGACGCTAATCCAACTTTGTTAAGCAGGCTGTTGATAATACCGTAATTAGAATCCAGCAACCAACGCCACACTGTAGCGGTAGCAACGACCGGAACCAGCGTAGGAATAAAGAAAACGGTGCGGTAAAGACCAATGAAACGGATTTTGGAATTTAACAGTAATGCGATAATAATTCCAAGAATAATATTGACAGGAACACTGAGTACTGTAAAATACAGTGTATTCCAGATGCTCTTCCAGAACAAATTATCCTTTATCAACTCCCTGTAATTTTCCAGTCCTACAAAATTACCGCTGTTTAATACACTATAAGAAGTAAAGCTGTAATAAATGGATGAGAGAAGCGGATAAGCATAAAACAGGAGCAGCCCAATAATCCATGGCGCTGTAAACAAAACTCCCATCCTCGCTTTACGTGCTTCGAGACTGCCCTTAGTCACAACTTTATGTCCCGGCCGTACATTGCTGCCACTACTCAATGGTAATCACCTCTTCTCAGTTAAGTTTCTTAAGTTCTTCATTAATTGAAACATCTAATGCCTTCATAAGGTTTTCGGGAGTGTCCTTTCCATTCAGCGCTGAATCCAGTACCTGATTTAAGTTATCCCAAAGCAGCTGGCCAACCGGTACCGGCGGACGGATTTTTGCTGTCTCGATATAATCAAGGAAGGCCTTATACTTATCATCTGAACCGAATACCGCTTCTGATACACTCTTGCGCGGCGAGAAGCTGGCACTATCCTGCGCCATTACGGTC
>X244_Common_House_Martin__coassemble_733_pt1 | contig 14122 bp, 10 predicted proteins | sample X244_Common_House_Martin__metabat2_high_PE_003 | metagenome-assembled genome bin X244_Common_House_Martin
CCGGAAGAGTCACCAGCTGGATCGCAGCGCTCACCGACATCGCCCCCAAAGCGCCCCGTTTCTTTCCCAGATAATTTTGAATCACCGGAAGGACGCTGCCCACGGCAAAGACCGCGCCGAACGACAGCTGAACGCCTCCCTGCGTCAGAAGTTCAGGCGTCTCCCATGCCAGAAGCAGAAGCGCCAGGGACAGCGCAGACAGAAGATCGTAAGTCCGTCCCAGATATGAGGCCAGGAATCCGGTCCCCATCATGATGACAGCCCGGGTTACGGAGGGCGATCCACCCGTCATCGCGCCGTAGCAGAAGATAAACCCAGCCCCGGCCAGTCCGGCCCCTTTATACCCCAGTCCGGCTTTGCGAAGCAGCCTGTAGACGCCCATTCCGATCAGTGAAAGATGAAGCCCGCTGATGGCCAGCAGATGGGCGATCCCGTTCTTCTGGTATAAATCCTTTTTCTCACTGTCCAGCGCCTTCTTATCCCCGAGAACTGCGGCCAAAAAGATCCCCGCGTCTTCTTCCGGCACGGATCTTTTGATATTCTGCTTCGCCTTTTCCCGAATTCTCCGCAGACATTCCGGAATCGGAGAGACGTCACCGCCGGAACGCTCCACCTCTTCCCCGTACAGGCGGCAGTCCACCCCCTGCCCCCGGTAATAGTTCCTGGAATCGAATTCACCCGGGTTCCTGGCGCGGGCAAACAGCGCCAGCTGTCCTCTCACCGTAACTTTGCTGCCAGCCTTGAACTCCCGGGCCTCCGGCATCTCTCCGTCGCCGTCCGTCTTCCACGATACCAGAACGCGCGGAATCTGCCGCCCTCCGCTCACAGACCGGTCCCCTCCGGCTAAAGCGGCTTCCTTCCTCTCTCCTGCCGCAGGTCGCACATCATTTCCCTCCAGCGTGAGCTGTACCGTTCCCTCTGCCTCTTCCACCGCACCCACGTGCCCTGTCAGTTCCACATAAGTCCCGGCCAGCTCCCCGCACAGCCGGTCGCGCGCCTCCCACTCCTGTTTCGTATATCCGGCTCTCGCCATCCCAATCAGCGCAAAAAGGAGGAACACAGACAGCCACACGGCGCCTCTGCTCCTCCTTTCACATGAAAATCCATGCTCCGATCCGTTGCGGAATCCATTCCAGACCCCAAACAGGCATGCACTGCCTGCTCCCGCTGCCAGAAGCGCCGGGACCATGAGCCCTGATGTCAGAGAAAGCAGAACGACGGTCTCTCCAAGTACGAATCCCCCTGCTGTCAGACATAATGGACGTTTGATAAATTGTTTCCTCCTCGTTATGAGCACTTACGGCTGTTTACTGCGGGTTCTCTTCATTCTCCGCATTGTAATCCAAATTTCGTTCAAACAGCTGGTTTAAGGAGATGGAATCCCGGAACATCACATCCTGGGAACCATTGACCGCGATCTGCACCTTATTGACAGAGGAAACGGCAGCCAGCGAATTCACAATGGAATAGACCGGTATGTACTCCTTGACATCCAGCGAATTGTTTAAAAATGACGCATCAAAATTCAGGTAGCAGACGTTTTCATTGACCGACACATTCAGAAGCTTCGTATCCTTCGGAAGCGTCGCGTTAATTCCCGGCCTGTCAGGCCCGGCAATCAGCTGTTCCACTACCAGCTTTTCCAGTGAAGTGGTCACGTTATGCACCACCTCCCGCTGCTCCTTCACCAGCTTTTCTCCGGTGCTGTCTGCAAAATACAGGGTCAGCTCCGTCTTTTCAAATGCATTGACATTGCTGATATTATCGATAAAATCGGCCCCGGTCATCGCGCCTACCGGTACGCCGGTGCTGTCCATCAAAGGCTGCTCCGCCGTATAGATGGCCACATAGTCCGCGCCCTCCGCCTGGGTCAGCGTCCGCACGAGCGCAGCTCTGCATAAAATCTCCCTCGTCGGGTTCATCATGGCATAGTTGTTGTCAAAATAGAGATAGAGTACCGTGTCCTCCAGCTTGTACCGTTCAAATCCCACTTTATCCGGTACCGCCGACTGGCGGTCCAGATCCTTCGGCACATTCCTAAGCTGTTCCATAAGCTGTGTGATCTTCCAGTCCGTCTCCGTGGCCGTTCCATCCGCAGGCATCTGCGGCATCGTATAGTCCTGCGGCTCCAGCCGCGTCATGGAGGAATTCATATAATAGATCTGGTACACGCCCTCCGTGTCCCCGCCGTCCCCGCTTCTTCTCTGACAGCCCGCCAGACCGGCCAGAAGTACCAGGAGGAGCAGACTGTATATCCATCGTTTCATAAATTCGTCCTCCTGTTTCTATGGAATATAGGTGAGCGGAATTCTCACCGTAAATGTGGTCCCCTCGCCCTCTTTGCTGGAAAGTCTGATCGCGCCCTGGTGCATCAGAATAATATTCTTTGTAATGGCAAGCCCCAGACCGGTACCGCCCGTTTCCCGGGAACGCGCCTTGTCCACACGGTAAAATCTTTCAAATATATGCTCCTGAAATTCTTCCGATATGCCTATTCCGGAATCTGCCACCTTGACGTAGAAAAACTTATGATCCGCATCGAGCGTGACACGCACCCAGCCGCCTTCCACGTTATATTTAATCGCATTTTCCACCAGATTGTTGAGCGCCAGGGACAGCTTTACCTCATCGACATCCGCCGTCACCTCCCGGATGCTTTCAAAGGTCAACTCCACATTGCGTTTCCCGGCAATGGGGCGGAGCCTCTTTAAGATCAGCTCCAGAAGGCCGTTTACATTCACCTGGGCGATGTTTAACTCCGTTCCTGCCGTCTTGTCCATGCGGACCAGAGCCAGCAGGTCATCGATGATCTTGCTCTCCCGGTCAATCTCGTCCGAGATATCCGTCATAAATTCCCGGTACAGCTCCACTGGCACGTCATCCATACTCATCAGGGAATCCGCAAGAACGCGGATCGAGGTAATGGGCGTTTTCAGCTCATGAGACACATTCGATACGAATTCTTCCCTCGACTGGTCTACCGCCTTCAGCTTTTTCAGCGTCTTGCTGATCGATTCCGTGATCTGCCGAGTCTCCGTATAGGCGTTGGAAGAGAGTTCCTCATCCAGATTGCCTTCCTCCACCCGTTTCAGCTTCCACTGCAGTTCTTTGAACGGATTCATCAGAAACTTGACGAGAAGCACGACGATAATCGCCAGCATGGAAAAGATCATCAGGTGCAGGAAGCTTCCCTTCTCCGACACAGAAGACAGCCTGGTCAGCAGATCTTCGGTGGACGCCGTCACAATCATGACGCCGTCGATGACCTTGTCTTCACTGTTGGAATAAACCGGGATCGTCAGCGCCGCGTAATTTTTGTCTGAATTATACTTGCTGCTGTTTTCTCCGTTGAAGCACCGGATTACCTCCTCCGATACGTTCAGCTTGCCCAGCGACAGTGAAAAGGTATCGGAGACAATCCTGAAATTCTTATTGACGATGACGATCCTGCCGTTGAACACGTCTGCTTTCACGGACATCTCATTGTCCAGCAGCGTATCCCTGGGCTCATTCACCAGGTAGCCGCCCCGCGTCATCTTATTGCTCAGAATCGAGCACTGGTTCTGAATATCCTGAATCCGCGCATCGATCTGGTTCTGCCGGTAGGTACCCAGCATGATCTTGTTCTGAATCATCATGGGAGCCAGACCGATGATCAGGAAAAACAGGATCAGCACCAGTCTTAAGCTTACGGTGTGTTTCAGTTTAATCGGTTTCACCTGGAAGAACATCTTAACCACACCTCCCGGTCCGTTTTGCTCATAGAGACAGCTTCTTCGTACAGGCAACTGCCAGCGCCCCCGGCCCGATATGGCAGGACACGCTTAAGGATAAGTGATCCACATAGATATCGCCGGCCTTCGGAAACAGCTCCATCAGCTCCTTCTTAAATTCTAAAGCTGCCGTCTCATTATCCGTGTGAGCCACAGCCATGTGGACACCGGCTCCTTCCGGATCGGAAAAACGCTCCTCCAGATCCTTCTTTACCGCCGTAATCATCATACTTTTCGCCTGCTTCATGGTTCTCGCCTTGGCAAACGCATCCAGCTTTTCCCCCTGGATCGTGAGAACCGGCTTAATCTTCAAAAATGTTCCCAACAGTGCCGCAGCCGGCGTAATCCTGCCGCCCTTTTTCAAATATTCCAGGGTGTCCACAGTAATGTAAATGGTGGAATCGAGGGCCGTCTCCTCCAGCACCCGCTTGATCTCTTCCGCACTCATGCCCTGATCTGCCATGGCCTTTGCCTCGAGAACGGACTGCCGCTGTGTAACGGAAATCCTCTGATTATTGACCACCAGCACCTTTCCGCCAAAATCAGTGGCCAGCGCGTGGGCGGTCTCACAGGAACTGCTTAAACCGCTGGACATGGGGATATGAATCACCGCATCGTGCTCCTTTAAGAGCCCGTTCCACAACTCAATCAGAGACGCGGGAGACGGCTGCGATGTGGAGATCTCCGCTCCTTCCGCCAGCTTCTCGTAAAATGACTTCTGCGTCAGACTGATGTCTTCAAAATACGTCTCTCCCGCCATCATAAACGGCATCGGAACCACATAAATTCCCGCTTCTCTTCCCTGCTCCTGCGTAATTCCGCTGTTACTGTCCGTAACAATCGCTACTCTCATCTGCTATTCTCCTTCATTTCCATCTTGCTTTCCTGCTCCGCCTCGCCTGCCGAGGTGTACAGCTGGTAATAGATTCCCTGTTTCTCAATCAGTTCCTCATGATTTCCTTCTTCTATAATATTACTTCCGGACAGGACAAGAATTCTGTCCGCATTCCGGATGGTTGTCAGTCTGTGCGCAATCGTAAGGGTTGTCCGGCCTGACGCCAGACGTTCCAGAGACTGCGATACCAGATGCTCGCTCTCATTATCCAGGGCAGAAGTCGCCTCATCCAGAATGAGGACAGGCGGATTCTTTAAAAATACCCTTGCTATGCTGATCCGCTGCTTCTGGCCGCCGGAGAGCTTCACACCGCGTTCGCGCACATACGTGTCGTAACCGTCCTTCAGGCCCATAATAAATTCATGGGCCCCCGCCATCTTCGCCGCCTTAAGGACCTCTTCCCTGGTCGCGCCGGGATGACCGTATTCAATGTTCTCATAAACCGTGCCCGAGAACAAATAAACATCCTGCTGCACCACACCCACGCTTCCGCGAAGACTCTGCAGCGTTACATTCCTGATATCCTGCCCATCCAGAAGGATCCGTCCCTCGGTAGGATCGTAAAAACGTGGAATCAAATTACACAGGGTTGTCTTTCCGCCGCCAGACGGCCCCACCAGGGCAACCTTCTCCCCCGGTCTGATCTTTAAATCAATGCCGGAAAGGACCGGATTATGGTCATCCGGATATTCGAAGGATACATGCTCGAACGTAATGCTTCCATGTACATCCCGCAGGGGAACCGCCCCCTCCTCGTCAAAAATATCCACAGACGCGTCCATCAGCTCCGTAAAGCGCTCGATTCCCGTCATTCCTCTCTGGAACTGCTCCGCAAATTCGATAATTCTGCGGATTGTCGCCAGAAGCGTAGTCACATACATGGTATAGGCCACTAAATCTCCGGGATCGATAAGCCCTTTAATCATAAAAATACCGCCCGCAACGATAACAACCACATACATCAGTCCGTCAAACATGCGGATCGTATTCTGGAATGCCGCCATATACTTATAGGTCTGGCGCTTGATATTTAAAAATTCCTGATTATCCCTGTTGAATTTCTCAATCTCGACGCCCTCATTGGCAAAGGCGCGTACCACCTTGTTGCCGAGCAGGCTGTCCTCGATCCTGGCGTTCAGTTCACCGATATGGTTGCGCTGCTTCTTGAACGCCCTCTTTACCTGAATGTTAAAGTAAGAGCAGGAGACTGCCATCACAGGGATGAACACAAAGATAATCACTGTCAACGGAAGGTTGATCCCCGCCAGAATGACAAAGGACACTGCAGTCTTCAAAAAGGCGATAAAAAACTCTTCCGGGCAATGGTGGGCAAACTCCGTCACATCGAATAAATCGCTGGTGATCCTGGACATAATCTGTCCCACCTTCGTATTATTGAAGTAATTATCGGACAGCTTCTGCAGATGTTCAAACGCATCCTGGCGCATATCCGTCTCAATGGCCGCCCCCATCACATGACCGGTGTACGCCATGTAGAAGCTGGCCAGACCGTCGACAATCCTGAGGGCGAAGTAGAGCACTCCGATTCCCACAATCGTCTGAACGGTCAGTGAGGCCAGATCCTTCAGGCCCTGATTGGTGATATAGCGCAGAATCAGGGGCAGTACCAGCTCGCAGACCGTGGTCAGCGAGGCGCACAGCAGATCAAACACCATAATCCGAACGTATTTCTTATAATAAGGAACGAACCGTTTTAAGAGCGCTCCCGTTTTCATCTCTTTCTGTTCCATAAACTCCTCTATTCTGATCCTGTAATTCTCTATTCCGATATTGTAATCCTTTTTACCAGATCAAGAGCCCACTCCGTCTCACCGGGCTTCCTGCAGGTTATATTGATATTCGTCCTCTGTTCTTTGTAGAGAACCTGGGCGGACATATTGTAAAGCACCTCTCCGTCCTTCTCCTCCGGCGCGTAGAAGACAGCCTTACCCTTGCCTTTATCTGCATCAAACAGAAACTCCTGCTCCGGCGTCCCCTGTTCGAACCATGCTTTTTTAAATCTGGAAGTGCCGCCTGTTCCCAGGACTACCGCATAAATATAGAGGTCATGACCTCCGTATCCCACACCGTCGTAGTAGTGGTCCATGCCGTTGCGGCAGTTTTCATCGAACAGGAAGGACCCGGGCAGGCAGAATTTCATATTGCCCAGCTTCCGGTAAATGAGTTGTCTTCTGCAGCCCACAAACAGCTCGCCCGAGAGCGGGTCCACATGGCTCACATCCACCGGTTCATGCTCCGCCAGACGGCATATCTCCAGATACTCTTTTATGGGAAACTGCAGGCCGGAATCCATGGAAAGCGCCTTCTCCAGACAGTATATAATCCCGTCATTCACCTTCCTGTCCGCCTCGCTCCGGCTGGATGGCATAAAAAAACAGCTCTGATTTAAAAGCACCAGTGCGCAGTTTCTGTAGTAAACAGCATCCTTTTCAATCTCACTCCAAATAAAAAAATCCCTGGCAAATGCCATGCTCAGTCCGGAGTTCACGACCCCGCGGATTTCCGTAAACGAAAAAGGACGGATATGTGTGATCAGCTTTCCCTCCTGTTTTTCCGGTATATAGTAGCTGGATGGCCAGCAGAATGTATATTCCGGCCCATTCTCCCAATCGGAAACCAGCTTCATCAGATCCATAAACCACTGATAGAAATACTTTCTCCGCATGGTCAGAAAATCCCGTTTCCAGTAATAGCCCGTCTTATCGTCAACCTTTAATTTTAATTTTCCCCGCCCGGCCAGCTGCTCTAAGAATTCGATGACAGCCACATGAAAGCCGGGCCCCACGATGTTGGTCTGGGACTCCCCCCGCAGGATCCGTTTATCCCAGTGGAACCATATATATCCCTCTGGACAAAACCTGCAAAGCAGACATCCGGATAGAGACTCGCATGTATATCCCTGCTCTCCGGCCAGTTCCTTAATCATCGTCTCCGCGGCCTCCGGCGTCCATTCACGGCTGCCGGTCAGCCGGTTCTTTGGCCTTAATGCAAACCTGATCCTAATACTCATCTGAAACCCTTCCTAATATGTCTTTCTCTATTCTATCGTATTTTGCTCAGAAAGGGAAGTATAAAACGACCTTACTTTTTTCTATTTGCAAATCTTCATAGACGAACAGAGGATTAAGAGGTATAATTTAACTATATTACCATATGCAAAGGAGAACGTCATGCCATACTGTCCCAAATGTGACATGGAATTTATCAAAGGAGTTACCGTCTGTTCCGACTGCGGCGGCCCTCTGTTCGAGTCAAAGGAGGAGGCCCTCGCCGTGCAGAACGCATCGCAGCCCGGTGAACCGGACGCTCTGCCGCCGGAGTACCTAAAAGAAGATGCCTCCGCAGAAGAATCTGGAGAGCTTCCCAGGCAGGAAAAACCGGCGCGTCCCCCCGCTGCCTACGTGAAAAAATCCCAGAAATACGAAGACCGCAAATCCAGCGCCTCCGCATTTTTACTGGTAGGAGGAGCTATCACCATCTTTGCGCTTCTGTGCTGGGCAGGCATTTTCGACATGCCGATGACAGGCTTTTCCAAATACCTGATTCAGGGAACGCTGACCGTTATGGGAATCGGCTGTCTGATCATCGCCGTCATGACATTCCGCTCTGCAAAAGCCATGGCCGGCGACATTGAGGCGGAGGAAAAGCAGACGGAGGAACTGATCTCCTGGTTTCTTTCCGCCTACCGGAGAGAGGACATTGACGGACGGCTCGATGCCGACTTTTCTGACTTAAGCGAGGATGAGAGGAATCTAAAGCGGTTCGAGCTGATTTCTGATCTCCTGGTTACCTCAAAAGACCTTCCGGACCAGGCTTATGTGGATGCACTGTGTGAAGAGATCTATTCCAAACTGTTTGATGAGTAATGGACGCGGTTATAAAAGAGGCCGCCGCCTGCAGAGATTGCCTGCAGACGGCGGCCCTTTTATACTGATTTATTCCTTTGTTAGGCTGCCCTTCTTGGAACGTGTCCTGCTGTAAAGCACCAGCAGGATGGTACCGATGACGCCTGAGGAAATCGCATTGCTGATGGCAGCTACGACGCCCTGTGTAAATACCAGGTTTGCCGGCTCCGCATAGATCAGGATGTCCAGAATCGGAGCAACAATAATCCATGCAATGGCATTGCCAATGATCTGGTAAACGTTGAAAAGAATGATATCCTTCTTGCCAAACTCACCGTCTTCCACATGAAGCTTCGGATATACAAGACCGATTATAAAGCAGGAAAGGCCGCTGGCAACCACCCAGCTCCACCATGCAGAACCGTACTGAATGGAGTCGGACAGCGCATGTCCGATGAATGCAATCAGTCCGCCCGCGATCGGCCCGAACAGAGCGGCGAAAAATGCGCCGATGCCGTATGCTGTCTGGATGTCGGTTTCCGGAATTCCGGTCGGAATCTTCACATACATAAACAGCAGAGTGAATAAAGCCGCGCCAAGTCCCGTTGCAACGATGGTCTTTGTTTTGAACTCAAATAACTTTTTCATGATTACCCTCCTTTGGTTGGTAGATTACGAGTTAAGACTACTCAAATTCCCATAATTTGTCAAGCTATTTTGTAAACTCAACCGTCCATTCCGGTCCGTAACCCAGACCGTACTTCTCACAGAAGCTTCCCTGGCTGACGGCCAGAGACACCTTCATGAGCTCATTGTTATAAATCATCGGATCGCCCTTTTCGGCGAAACCAAAGCTCTGATGGAATAATACCTTCTGCTGGAAAGCAACCTCTCCTTCGTGCTTCACTGTCACGTTCACGTAGTCACCATAGGCAAATCCCGCGCGGTTAAAGTCTTCCAGCCGGATGTTCGTCCATAAGTTCCCAAAGTTGGGATCGTTGATCTCGAATACGCCGCAAGCCTTTCCTTCGGTAATCTCCGGCTCCAGGATCGGGTGCTCCACGATCTCCTCCACCGGGTATTCCGGACCTACCCCCTCGAAATCGATGATTCCGCTGGCCAGACGGGCAGCCGTATATCCAAATAAGTCGCGGCCGTGGAAGATGGCGACGCCTTCCGTTCCTTTTCCTCTCAGACGGTTGACCGTCTCGTCGATCTCACGCACCGCCTCGATCCCGATCATCTTCTTCACATGCGTCAAAGAACCATTATCCGGGGTTACGATATAGTAACCGTCAACAGTCTTTGCCACACAGGCACGGCGCCTGGTTCCTACTCCCGGATCAACAACAGACACGTATACGGTTCCTTCCGGCCAGAACTGAAGGCTCTGATACAAACGGTAGCTGGCGCTCCAGGTGTCAAACTGCGGAAGCTCATGCGTGCCATCCATGATCTCCAGTTCCCGGTCCACACACTTTACGACCCCATACATGGAGCTGACTGCGCCTTCTTTGTAAGTAAAATCGGTCTGAAATACTAAAATTGGTTTCATAGCTTTTCTCCTTTATTATAATAAATTTTAAATGAACGGGTTATAGAACCTGGAGCCTCCGTTGACAAAAAACGTCATGCACAGAGAGCCCAGGAAAATCACAAGCGCCACCGCCATCGCACACCAGTCCCCGGTCTTTAACGGCTTTGCCACATACCACGTACGCTTTTTCTTCTTGCCAAAGCCGCGTAAGTCCATGGCATTGCTGATCAGTTCAATCCGGTCCAGCGTGGAAAATATCAGGGGCACGCAGATGTTCATCACATTCTTCACTCTCGTCCCCAGCTTCTCCTTCTTCGATAAATCCAGCCCTCTGCTCTGCTGTGCCAGCGCGATATCCTGGTAATTCCGGATGGTGTCGGGGAAATACCGGAGCGTTAAGGACAGCGCGTAGGCCGCCTTGTAATTACAGCCCACACGGTTAATGGAAGCCGCAAACTCGCTGGGATTGGTGGTCAGCAGGAAGATCATTCCCAGAGGGACCACGGAAGCGTATTTCGTCACCTTTGTCACCTGATAGAGCAGCTGCTCTTCCGTTACAATATAGCGGCTGTTAATCCGAAACAGTTCGTGAGACGTACCGTATATTTCCGTACCATACTGCGGGCTGAAGATATAGGTCAGCACAAAGTTGACGGAAAGAAAGATGACCACGTATATCGTCATCAGCCTGATCTGCTTAAACTGCAGGCCCGACATGGCGAAAAAGATGACGGACAGTACCATGACAAACAGGATATAGCGGATATCGTAGGAAAACATGACCGCAAAGGTCAAACCGATGAAACATACCAGCTTGGTAAGTCCCGATAAATTAAATATAAAATTATCCCGGTCTATGTAGTCGAACAATTTGCTTTTCATACGTGGCGAAGCCCCCTTTCGTAATCGATGAAGTTCTGAACAAAGCCCTCCGGATCCTCTACTCCGCATTCCACAGCCAGCTCATAGAGGGAGGTAATCTTTAAATTCGCCCTCTCCGTTATCGATTCGTTGGTCAGAATCTCCGCTGATGTAGCGTCCCCGATCTTCTCCCCGTCGGCAATGACTATGGCGTGAGGCGTATACTCCAGCATCAGATGCATGTCGTGGGTGATCATAATGATGGTGACCCCCTCGCTGTTTAAGCTCTTTAAAAACTCCATGATCTCCGTATAGTGGTGGAAATCCTGCCCGGCCGTAGGCTCATCCAGAATCAGAATCTTCGGATCCAGAACCAGGGCGGAGGCGATGGTAACGCGCTTCTTCTGGCCAAAGCTCAGCGCGGAGATAGGCCACTTCTTAAACGGAGCCAGGCCGCAGATCTTTAACGCCTTTTCCACACGTTTTTCGATCTCCGCCTCATCCACACCGCGAATCCTCAGTCCCAGCGCCACTTCATCGTAGATCATGGGCTTACAGATCATCTGGTTGGGGTTCTGCATGACGAAACCGATCATCTGGGAACGCTCTTTGATCGTTTTTCCCTTTAAATCCTCCCCTTCATACAGAAGACGCCCCTCATCCTCCGTAACAAATCCGCAGATGACCTTGGCCAGGGTGCTCTTTCCCGCGCCGTTGGTGCCTACGATGCTGACCATCTCCCCTTCCCGGATATGGAAGCTTAAATCCTTTAAGATTTTGCGCTTCTTCGTATACTGGAAGCTTACATGCTCCGCCGTCAGAATGTCCGGCCTGTCGTTGACCTCCCGGTCCGGTACGCGGCTCAAGGCCCATTTCTGTACTGCCTCCTTTACCATCTCTATCCGGAGCGTTTCCATACGGCCCGGTCGCATCTCCGGCGTCACACTGACTCCCGCGTATTTCAGCGCCGTGGCATAGAGGGGTTCACGGATTCCCATTCCCGGAAGGATATCCGCCGCGATCAGCTCGTCCGGCGTCATATCTGCTGCAATCCTTCCATCATTGACCACCACGATCCGGTCTACATCACGGTAAAGCACATCCTCCAGACGGTGCTCGATAATCACCACCGTCTTTCCCAGTTCCTTCCACACATGGTCAATCAGATCGATAGCCGTCTTACCCGTGGCCGGGTCCAAATTGGCCAGCGGCTCGTCAAACAGCAGGATATCCACGTCATCCACCATAACTCCTGCGAAGGATACTCGCTGCTTCTGTCCTCCGGACAGCTCAAAGGGAGAAGATTTTAAAAGCTTACCCATGTCCACCATGTCCGCCACTCTCTGGACGGTTTCCTTCATCGTTCCCTGGTCCACGCAGTCGTTTTCCAGGGCAAACGCGATATCCTCGCCCACCGTTAGCCCGATGAACTGGCCATCCGCGTCCTGAAGCACGGTTCCCACCATTTTCGACAGTTCGAAGATGTTCATCTCCCTCGTCTCCCTGCCGTTAATTTTAAGGCTTCCTTCAATCTCTCCCTTATAGGCAAAAGGGATCAGACCGTTTAAACAGTTTCCCAAGGTGCTCTTACCGCTTCCGCTGGGGCCGACAATGAGAACCTTTTCCCCTTCATAGATCGTCAAATTAATGTCATGAAGGGTCGGTTCCGCCTGGCTGAAATAGTGAAACTGGAATGAATTGAACTGAATCATTGGTTTCTTATTCGTATCCATGTATGCCTCCTTGTTTACCGGTTATGCCTGCAGCTGACAGTCAACCTGATATTTGTCAGGAATGAAATTATATTTAATCCGGACGGCGGGTGAAAAATCCGGCCCGTATAAAATCTGTTCCATATGAAGAAGCACGGTTCCCTCCGGGATATTCATATAGGAGATCACCTGTTCGTCAGCGGCCACCACCTGAATCGTCATGTGGGCTTTCACCGCCTTCTGATAAATCATACTGTCCATAAAATGAAGAAGCTGTTCCTCGTCCGGTTCCTTTCCGTCTATGCCGCTTCCCGTGATCAGCTCCATGGGAATCTGCAGAAAGGACTGGCCGATGGGCCCTTCCTCGCCCCAGTATACGTTATTGCTCGCAAGAACCTCTTCCCCGTTTTTAAGCTGTAATTTCTGTTTTGCGATATTGGTCGGAAGCCCGATATTGTAGTCCATTGTTACCCGGCTCACCGGTTCCTTGGCACACTCCCTTAAAAAGTTATACAGGTTCTTCTTTTCCCTTCTGCGGCAGTCGTAGGATACGAAGGTTCCCTTCCCCTGCCGTTTATAGATAAATCCATCCTGCGCCAGGATAGTGAGTGCCTGTCTCAGCGTATTGCGGCTCACCTTATAGGCGGCTGCCAGCACATTTTCACTGGGAAGAAGGCTGTCCTTCTCGTATACGCCATCCATCAGATCCTGAAACAGCCGGTTATAGACGGGAATGTAGGACGGCAGCCTGCTCTTTCCCTCTTCCGCCTTCCGGGGAGTCAGTGTTCCCCAGGCTCCTGCCTTTGTAAAACCGATATGTACAAATAAATTATGCTCTGACTCTCTGTCGCAGAAAAGACACGGTTTCTTCCCCTCTGCCAGAATGTCACGGCTGATCCGGCTGACCAGCATCGCCTCATAATTCTTTCCCCGCTCCGTTTCCTTCACAGCCGCCCCGCCCAGCATCACGGTAAACGGACTCTGCGCCGCACTGTTTACATGGGCAATGATCTCCCCGTTCCGTTCCAGATAGAGATGGGTCCCGTCTCCGCTCTTCAGCCGGTCCGCGATCATCTCTTTGGAAGTATAAAGCGCCCGGATCTCCGGGATCGTCATGAGAAAACCATGAATCTTATCCTCATCTCCCGGCACGCCCTTTTTCATGGTCACGCCCTCCGGCAGTCCGTTCTCATCGATGAGGTGCGTTCCCTCCTCCAGAAGATAGAGATTCTTCTCCGCCAGCTCATATCCCGGAAGCCACCGGCCGGCCGCCTTCGTCAGCTCCGCCTTTCCCATGACCACATCCGGCTTCCAGTCTTCGGTGAGTGTTTTTAAAAACTCCCCGTCGATGCCTTTTGCATCTCCTGCCACGATTAAGTTTCCGTAAAATTTCAGATAAACATGAGTAATTCTCTCTTCCTCCAGTCCTGCATACACAGTCTGAAACTCCTGATCGAACCCGTAATTCCTGATATCCG
>X244_Common_House_Martin__coassemble_745_pt1 | contig 13466 bp, 10 predicted proteins | sample X244_Common_House_Martin__metabat2_high_PE_003 | metagenome-assembled genome bin X244_Common_House_Martin
CGTCATCCGCCTTTTTGATCTGCCACGGATACTTTGCTTCTTCCAGACTCTCCTCTGTGTAATTATGGATATTCAGTCCCAGAGGCCGCTCTGCCGTCACCAGAAGGCTGTGCTCCCCGTCGCCCAGCGAGTACCATAAGACCTCCTCCCGGTGGCCGTTTTCCTGCGGAAACACGTAATTAACAGACATCCCGTCCACATCGGAGCGGTAGACTCCCATCCATGCGGCTTCCCTGCTGTCCGCGTAATTTTCCTGGAATCCCAGGCCGTACCATGCGGCGTTCTGAAGTTCCTTTGCCGCCTTCATCTGAATTCCAATGCGGGGCAAAAATCCCGGTTCCGCCTTTCCTCGCTGAATCTGCTTTCCTTCCAGGCGGCAGGTCACAGAGCCGTCCCCATACACCGTATAGTGATAGTCACATAAGAACCCCCACGACTGGTTTAAGCAGCCAAAATACGTACCGATCATCACATCGATGCGGTCCCCGCGTTCTTCTGTCCGGAAATACTCCGTTTGTTCATCCGGAAGCTGGATAAAATACTTGTTCAGCCAGTCATCCTTCTTATACATATCATTGTCGATCGTGGCCCGGTAAACCGTAACCTCCGGCCCCGCCGTCACGTACGTCTTTCCGTCCACCGTAAAGCGTTCCAGCCGGCCATAGATCTTATGGAATACAACCTCTGAAGATTCGCCCTTTACCGTATAAAAGATTCCGTCGTCTTCTGCCGCAAGGCGTCTGCCTGCTTCGTGGAGTACGGCGGTCTCTAAGTGTTCCTTTAACAGAAACTGCCCCCTGGATATCTCATGTCCCTTTGGGGCGTAGGCTGCACATTCCTTCAGGCACACCGATATATTTAAATAGTAATCTGTGTTGCGTTCCGGCATAAAAGGCTGATATGGAATTTCCAGGCAGCAGACCTCTCCCGGCCCGGCCTTCAATTCTTCGATCATCCCCTCTTCCTGAACGGTCTCATCACAGTAAATCTACCATTTCACACAAAGCTGAGACAGGTACTTAAAATCATAACAGTTTTTCAGAGCAATCTCCCGGCCGCTCCCCGTCTTTTTCAGGATTTCCACAGGGGCAATCACCTGCCGGTACTCGGCAAGCGCCGGCGAAGGGGTACGGTCCGGCATCAGAAGACCGTCGATACAGAAATTCCCGTTGTTGGGGAAATCCCCATAGCTGCCGCCGTACCGGTAATATTCGTGTCCCTCTTCGTCCTTCGTGAAGAATCCGTGATCGTACCATTCCCAGATAAAACCGCCCTGCAGGCGCTTGTATTTCCGGAACACATCCTGGTACGCTTTTAGACAGCCCGCTCCATTCCCCATCGAATGGCCGTATTCACACATGACGTGGGGTTTATGATTTCCCTTCTCTCCACGGCCAATCTCCTCCAGCTTTTCCAGCCAGGTGTACATGGTGGAGTAGACGTCCGCCGCTTCCGCCTCGAAATCGCCCTCGTAGTGAATCAGCCTGGACGGATCGAGGGACCGCACGGCCTCTGCACTCTTTACGAAATTACAGCCGAATGCAGATTCATTGCCAAGAGACCACATGATGATGGAGGGATGGTTAAAATCCCGCTTTACCATGCGGACGGCACGGTCCACGTACGCGGTTTCCCATGCAGGATCGTCGGAGATCCATGTATAGTTTTCCACCCACTCGAACCCGTGGCATTCTAAATCCGCCTCATCGATGACGTAGAGGCCGTATTCATCGCACAAATCATACAGGTAGTCGTCCGCCGGATAATGGGAGCAGCGCAGGGCGTTGATATTGTGCTGCTTCATCAGCACGACATCGGCCTTCATCTGACCGTAAGTAACGACGCGGCCTTCGGTCGGACTGTAGTCGTGGTGGTTGACTCCATTTAAAAGGATGGCGGTTCCATTGACCGTAAAATTCCCGTCTCTGATCTCTATGGTACGGAAGCCGGTCCGGACTGTGATCTCATGGCCTTCAAACATAATTTTAACCTGGTAGAGGTACGGAGTCTCCGCAGTCCACGGCCGTACCGTTCCGGCTTCGGCCGTGATTCTTATTTCCCTCTGATCTTTGCAGGAGGCAAACTCTCCCTCTGCCATCAGACGTTCTCCGTCAAGCAGGCTCCATGTCCCCTTTCCATCTCCCTTCACCTCTAAATCGATGACCGCATGGCCGTATTCGCAGGCAGCGTCCAGCCCGGCCGTCACGCGGCAGTCTAAAACAGCCGCCTTCGGCTCGTTAATCAGCTCGACGTCCCTGTAAATTCCGGAAAACCACCACATATCCTGGTCCTCCAGATACGTTCCGTCCGACCATTTGTATACACGGACTGTAACATCGTTTTCCCCCTGCTTCACCAGAGAGGTGATATCAAACTCCGCAGGCAGACGGCTTACCTTGCTGTAACCGACATGGACGCCGTTTACCCAGATATCGCAGGCGCTGTCCACCCCGTGGAATTTGAGAATCGTGTCTTCCTGAAGCCATGCATCGTCCAGGAAAAAGCTTCTCTTATAGATGCCTGTAGGATTTTTCGACGGTACATAGGGAGGGTTGACCGGAAATAAGTACAGGACATCCGTATAGTGCATATGATCGTATCCGCGCATCTGCCATACGGAAGGGACGTCGATGGTATCCCAGCCCTCTCCGCTTCCCGGTTCAAAAAATCCGGCCGGTGACAATTCCGGAGCCTCCAGATACAGAAATTTCCAGTCGCCGTTTAAGCTCACATGTCTGGCAGAATCCCGGTAAAAAGAGGTTCTTGCCCTGCGTCTTCCGATCCCGGTCATTCTCTCATCTTCCCACCGTTTCTTTTTACGTCTTTCCATAGTTGTCTCCTTTTATTTAATCGCTCCGCTTGTTCCCTCCACGATATGCTTCTGCGCAAAGAGGAATACGATAATCGGAGGCAGAATCATGATGACTGTAATACAGAGCATCGGAATAATCTGCGTGCTGTGAACGCCCTTAAAGGATGCCAGCCCGAGAGCCAGGGTAAATTTACTCCTGTCCTGTAAGAAAATGAGCGGTCCAAGGTAGTCATTCCACACGGTAATCATGTTCAGAACGCCGACTAAGATTAACTGCGGCTTCATAATCGGCATGAAAATCCGCCAGTAAATCTGAAATGCGTTGGCGCCGTCGATCCTGGCCGCCTCCTCAAAGTCCTTCGGCACTCCCATCAGGAACTGCCTCATTAAGAAAATATAGTAGGCGGAACCGAACCAGGCCGGGATGATCAGCGGCTTCAGCGTGTTGATCCAGCCAAAAATCTTAAATTCCATGTACTGCGGAATCATCGTTACATCCCACGGAATCATCATCGTGGAAAGCAGAATCATAAACAGAACGTTTTTTCCTTTAAACTGATATCTTGCAAATCCGTAGGCCACCAGAGAACAGGATAAAATCTGTCCTGCCGTGGTTCCAACCGTTACCAGAATGGAGTTCCAGAGATACCGCCCGAACGGCTGTGCCTTCCATGCATTTAAGTAGTTATCCACCAGCCATTTTTTCGGGAACAGTCTGGGAGGGTAAGCGATGGCCTCCGCTTCCGTCTTAAATGTGGTAAACAGCATGTAGATGAACGGCGACAGGAAATACAGCGCCATCAGAGTCAAAAGCACGTAGATAATGATCTTTGATTTCTTCGACATACTCATAGTTACTTCCTGCCTTTCCTGGTTTTTTTCGAATTCTTGGCCTCGGTCTCATAGAATACCCATGCAGATGAGGACTTGAATACAAGGGCGGTTAAAAACAGGATAATGACAAACATCACCCATGCGTTGGCGCTTGCATATCCCAGCTTATGGTGCTTAAACGCATTATTGTAGGTAAACATCCCATAGAAATACGTAGATTTCAACGGTCCTCCGTTTGTGAGCAGCATCACGAGGGTCAGCTGCTGGAACGCGCTGATTAACGACGTGATCAGGTTAAACAGAATGGTTGGCGTGATAATCGGCAGTGTGATGGAAAAGAACTGTCTCGCCGGACTGGCGCCGTCTAAGGAAGCCGCCTCGTATAGATCGATGGGAATACTCTTGATATCCGTATAGAAAATCAGCATCATGGTTCCTACGCCAAACGCACTCGCCAGAATAACGGCCAGAAGCGCCCAGGAAGGATCGACCAGCCAGTTGGGGCCCTCGATTCCCAGCAGAGAGAGCATATAGTTCAGCACTCCGTAGTTTCCGTCTAAGATCCAGCCCCAGATGATGGAGATGGCAACGCCGGATACAACCGCCGGGATATAAAAGATCGTTCTGTAAATTTTAACCCCCTTCACCGGCTGCGTGATCAGCATGGCCAGAAACAGGGCAATTATCATGTTAAGGGGTACGAAGATTGCGGCATATTTTAATGTGATGACCAGGGATTTGTAAAACTGTTTATCTTTTGTAAACATCTCCACATAGTTCCCCAGTCCCCGGAATGTCGGGGTGGATGTGATCGGCCAGTCAAAAAAGCTCATTACCAGCGACAGGATTAAAGGGCCCGCCGTAAAGACGATGAACCCGATGATCCATGGCAGAATAAAGAGATAGGGAGTTACCTTTCCAGGGAATTTTTTCTTTTCCATATTTTACCTCCATTTCAGTTCCCCGCGCGGGACTGCCCGGCGCGGGGAATACCTGCAGTTTACTGCATCTCGGATACCGCCTCATTCAGTACGACAGCCGGATCTTCCATGGTACTCGGGTTATAAACGCGTTCAAAGGTTAAGTCCAGAGTATCTTTCAGTTCAGACCAGTTGTCCACAATAAAGCTGGCAGGCGTGTAACCGCTGCTCTGCTCCAGCATGGAGTAGAATGGAGCGTTGGCCGGATCTTCCAGGATTTTCTCAGACTCTACGACAGACTTGAGAGCCGGAAGTTCATATCCGATTCTGGCCTTGTTCATCTCCTCGCCTGTCCAGTACTTTACGAACTCCCATGCAGCATCTTTGTGCTTGGAATCTTTGGAGATCGAAACGCCTGAAGAGCTTAAGATACTGACGGAATCATGTCCTGCGCCTGCAAATGCCGGGATATCGACGATCCCATAATTTAAACCGTCTTCATCGAAAGAGGCAATCGACCATGCTCCGTAGATATACATTGCCGTCTGGCTGCTTCGGAACTCGTCTGTACCATTCTTCTCCGTGGCGATGGCGTATCCGTCCTTCTCCATGTTCTGGAACATGGAGACTGCCTCGATCGCTTTGTCCGAATTTAAGTTTCCATCCAGATTTCCGTCCTGATCCACAAAAGCAGTTCCGTTGCTCCATAAGTACATCTCATAATCGTAGGGATCCGGCTTCATCTGGAAGGAGAAGCCCTTCACGCCGTCTACCTTCTCGGTAATTGTCTTTGCAGCCGCCATTAAGTCATCCCACGTCCAGTCATTGGTTGGCTCAGCAACTCCTGCCTGTGCAAAGATGTCCTTATTATAAAACAGCGCGTGTGTGGTAAAACCTACCGGAATGCCGTAGACCGAATCTCCCTTGGAGTTATATGGCCACAGAGCATCATAGAAGTTGTTCTTATAGTCCGCCCCCTCTTTTTCTATGTAGGAATCCAGCGGTTCCAGGCCCTCGTAATAGGACGGGTAATCCCACATGTAGAGCACGTCCGGCGTATCTCCCGATCCCATGCCGGCGCTGATCTTTGTATCGTACTCGCTTCCGTAAGCTTCCAGTGCAACCTCGATATCGTCATGGCTGGCATTAAACTGATCCACCAGTGCCTGCTGTTTATCCAGATCTTCCGCATTGTCCCACGATGCAAAACGAATCTTTACCTTGCCGCCGTTTGCCTGGCTGTCGGCCTTCGATCCGCATCCGCTGAGTACCGTCACAGCCACTAAAGAAAGAGCCGCAATCACCGCAATTTTCTTTTTCATATATATTTCCTCCTTAACATTTGGTAAATACATCGTAGCACACTCTGGTAAAATATTCAATATTTTACTAAGTAAAAATCACATTTTCAATATTATGCACGATTTTAGCAATTATTTTTTGTGCATATTTTATAATAAAAATGACTATTTTTTAACTATCAACACCTTTTCGGGACCATTTATGCTTTTTTCAAGGTAAAATTTTACTGTTTTACTTTCCTGATTTTATTTTTTTACCGGGCTGCCCGGCTGCAGGGAATTACCATTCTGAAAGAGACCTGGTGAACCGGAAAGCAAAGGGCAGCCCTGAACTTCTATTCAGGACTGCCCCTTCTATTTCACTCTGTTTTTTTCTGTTTCTCCTTATCTTCCATATGACATCTTTCAATCAATCATCATACCTGTTTTTACATAATCGTTAATATAGATTTGCTGCCTGTTTAACAAGTTTCTCCAGGAGTTTCTGCATATTTCCCACAACGGGATGATTCTCCAGCCCATATTCCCCCGCTACCTGTTTCATCTTCGGAAAGGCCAGCCAGGTACTTCCGGCCTCATCCTCCCAAACCGCAATCTTAAGGGGGAGTTCCAGTGCGATGCTCTGATCCGCCTGCATGAGTCCGGTCCCCACCTTCGGCGCGCCGAATACCAGCACTGTCGTGGGCCTCAGTTCCAGCCCTGCCTCTGCCGCGTTCTTCGCATGGTCAAACTTTGCAAATACCGGAATGTCCAGAGCTTTCAGCTGCTTCTCAAGACGCTCCGCCGTCTCGTCTGCCGAAAATTGTCCTTCCATCAAAAAGAGCCGGTTGTCATCGTAGTTCGTGGACAGCAGATCGCCAAACGCACCGGCGATCTTTCTTCCCAGATTCGTAAAATCCACTCCCTCTTTATTCGCCAGAAGGGTGACACAGACCAGTTCCTCCGGATGGGTAAACCGGCTTAGAAATGAGGAGAAGCCCGGCACAGAACCCTTGATATCCATCAGTCCTCTGTGATGGTAAAACTGCCATCCGGCACTGCCCCAAACGGTACGGCCATCCGGAAGCGTCCACGGAGCATAAAGCACCGCCCGGTTCTCCGGCTTTTTGATCAGAACGCCGCCCGCAAGGCCGATATCCCAGAAGGAGATATCCTGCGCCGACGCCCACACATCGCCAAAACCGCGGAGCGCAGAAGAATGCATCTGCGGATATACGCTTCCGTCACTCCCGTAACTGACTGCAGTCTCTGCCGGGTCAATATACCGGCCGTCTGTCTTGAATATCTGGTGTACGTATTCGCTCAGGGATAAGTCCTCCTGACGGAAGGCAGGCAGGCCGTCAGAAAATGAGGTATGCTTCAGGCCCAGCAGCTCAAACTGGTTTTTCTTCACAAATTCCTGATACGTCATACCACTTACCTTTTCAACGACCTCTGTTAGAAGAAGGAAATTTGCAGCACTCTGTTCCACCTCTGTTCCCGGCTCAAACCTGAGGGGAAGATCTGCCATCAGAGCTTTCAGCTCCTCAAATGTCCACTCTCTTAAGAGACTGAAGCCTTCCTGATTCCTGTAATCTGCCAGTCCCGAGGCATGGTGAATCAACTGGCGGACGGTAATATTCTTCCAGTGTTCCGGAAGTCCCTCCACATAGTCAGAGGCTGGTACATCTAGCTCCACGCTTCCTGCCTCATAAAGCTGCATAATCGCCACAGCCGCATAACCCTGGGAAACAGGGCCTGCCGGCCACAGGGTATTTACAGAGGCAAGACGTTTCTGCCCGGCATCCGAAAAGCCGTATCCCACCACCCGCGGAATATAGGGCGCCTGAACGATCGCCAGGGTCAGACCCGGAATCTCCTGTTCCTTCATAAATTCCCATACCATCTCATCCACGGTTTCTCCAAGATACGATACATCCGCGCTGCCTCTCATCTTCATCTCTGTGTGTTCTCTCGTGTTCATTCAATGCTCCTTTTCCAAGCCGGGTACCACTGTAGCGGCTGTGCTTCCTGCCGTTGATGTAGTTTTGGCGGTTACTCGTCTTTAAAAACTGCGTGATCTGGTTACTGTTACTTTTTTAATTACAGTTTATACTGTAATAGTACTCGTTACAGTTATATTTGTCAAGAAGCTTTTGATATTTTTTCTAAAACGGTAAAAAGCGGAGCACCGTCTCCGGCACTCCGCTTCTCCACAGTACAGCAGTCCGCACTGTTTTTATAAATACAGAATCAAATTGTTTCAATCCACGCTCACCACCTTAGAGGATGGGAGAATCCTTGCTAATATTTGTTAAACAATAACCTTAACCGGACATTTCGCCGCGCACTTCCCGCAGTTGGTACACTTCTCATAGTCGATCACCGCCACATTATTATCCATGTGGATGGCATCGAACTCACACTGCTTCGTGCATAAGGTACAGGCGATACAGCCTGATTCACATTTTGCCTTTACATCTTTGCCCTTGTCATGGGAGCTGCACTGAACGAGGTGCTCCGCCGTATACGGCACGAGCTCGATCAAATGGTTCGGACAGGAGGCCACACATTTGCCGCAGGCCACACATTTCTCCTTATCGACAACAGCCACACCGTCAACCACGTGAATGGCGTCGAAGGCACAGGCCTTCACACAGGAGCCATATCCCATACAGCCGTAGACGCAGGCTTTCTCTCCGGCGCCCGGTACGACTGTGATCTTTCTGCAGTCGTCCATACCGTAATAGTTGTACTGAACCTTCGTCTTATCGCAGGTGCCTTTACACTTTACAAAAGCCACTTTCTTCACTGCGTTTCCGCCGTCCACACCCATGATGGCGCCGATTCTTCCCGCTGCCGCTGCTCCGCCTACCGGACAGGCATCCACGGCCGCTTCACCGGCCGCGATTGCCTTAGCCAGAGCGTCACAGCCCGCATATCCGCAGCCGCCGCAGTTATTGCCCGGCAGCTCATTGCGCACGAGAATCTCTTTTTCATCTGTTTCTACTTTAAATTTTTCGCTGGCCACACCTAAGAAGACACCAATCAGAATACCGAGGATCCCTACTACGGCTGCCGCTATGATAATACCTGTTATCATTTTCGTCTCCTCCCCCTAAATTAATCCGGAAAATCCGAAAAACGCGATTGCCATCAGTCCCGCGGTGATGAGCACGATCGGCGATCCCTGGAAGGAATACGGAACATCGTTATGCTCAATTTTCTCGCGCACACCGGCCAGCATTACGATGGCGATGGTAAATCCAACGGAAGTACCGACGCCGTTGATCACGCTTTCTAAAATGCTGTAAGACTTCTGTACGTTGGTTAATGCCACACCGAGTACGGCACAGTTGGTCGTAATCAGGGGCAGATACACGCCCAGCGCCTCATAGAGCGGCGGCATGGACTTCTTTAAGAACATCTCCACAAACTGTACGAGTGCGGCGATGACCAGGATAAACACAATGGTCTGTAAGAATTCCAGGTTTAAGCTGACCAGAATCCCCTTGTAAATCACGCTTGTTACAAACGATGCGATGGTAATTACGAAAATAACGGCTGCGCCCATGCCTGCAGAAGTTTTTACGTTCTTGGAAACGCCAAGGAATGGACATAAACCGAGGAACTGGCTTAAGACTACGTTATTCACGAGTGCTGAGCCGACCGCGATTAAAAACAATTCTTTCATCTATCCATCCTCCTATTCTTCTTTTTTCGAGGTAGCGGCCTTTAATTCCGCTTCCTTCTTAGCCAGGTCGGCTTTCTTCGATGCCAGGGCATCCTCCTCTGCCTGTCTCTTTCTTGTCTCCAGAATCTCATGGTTGGACATACAGGAAGAGCCGGAACAGTTCATACAGTCGCCGCCGCACGCCAGTCTGGACTGGGGAACGGAACCGTTGGTGGCCGATGGAGCCTTGAACTTATTCTGGAGCGCTGTTAAGACAGCCAGCACGAAGAACGCGCCCGGAGCCAGAATAAAGATGGAAATATGGAAATCCTCCGGAATAATCACATGTCCGAAGAATGCACCCGCTCCCAGGATCTCACGCACGAGACTGATACAGGTTAAGGCGACGGTAAATCCAAGACCCATGCCGATTCCGTCGAAGGTAGATGCCATCACCGGATTCTTGGAGGCGTACGACTCCGCACGGCCAAGGATGATACAGTTTACCACGATTAACGGAATATAGATACCCAAAGCCGCATTTAAGCTTGGCACGTAGGCCTGTAAAAGCAGCTGCACGATGGTAACAAGGGTTGCCACGATGACGATGTACGCAGGAATCCTGACACGGTCGGGAATAATCTTGCGAAGCGCCGCGATGAGCATATTGGAAAACATCAAAACCACGGTTGTGGAAAGTCCCATACCCAGTCCGTTGACGGCCGAAGTCGTTACGGCCAGCGTCGGACACATGCCCAGCATCAGGACGAAGGTAGGGTTCTCTTTTACGATGCCGTTATATAAACGTTCTGTACATTTATTCATGATCCCACCTCCTATTGCGGTATGCAGTTAGCTGCGAAGTAAAGAGCCGCATCTACTGCATGAGTCACTGCGTTTGAAGTGATGGTCGCACCGCTGATCGCGTTGATCTCGGAATCGGAAGTGCTGCCCGTCTTCGTCACAGTAAATTCTTCAACTGTCTTATCTTTGTACTGATCCTTGAATGCAGGCTCTGTCGCCTTCATGCCAAGACCCGGTGTATCGCTGATCTCCAGCAGCTCCACGCCGGTAATCTTTCCTTCGTTTGTAATACCGACGGAAACCTTGACGGTACCGCCGTAGCTGTCGTCAGAAGAAGCCGTTATAATATGACCGATCACATTGCCGGAAGCGTCTACCGCCTTTAATGCCACGGTCACCTCCACATTGCCGTACTCAGGCTTCTGTTCCTTCAAAGTCTCCTTCGAAAGCACTACCTGATCCTGAATCGCCTGATCAAACAGGAAATCTGTCGCATCCGGATAGGCCATCTGATATTTATGAAGGCTTTCCTTTGCCTCAGCCATCTGAATCGGTACCTTGGTGATCTGATACACAGCGCCGAGAAGCAGACCGGAAATCAGGGTAATTGCAAATAAAATCCATGCGTCTTTCATGAATCCGCCTTTTTTCATCTTACTTGCCCTCCTTTCCAAACGCCTTTGGAAGGGTAATCTTCTCAATCAGCGGCACCAGAATATTGCTGATGATAATCGCATAGGAAACGCCCTCTGCGGATCCTCCAAACAAACGGAAAAGTCCGGTCAGCACACCTAAGAGAATACCGAACAGGATCTGTCCCTTCGGTGTAATCGGGCTGGTCACATAATCGGTAGCCATAAAGAACGCACCGAAGATGATACCGCCGCCGCATAAGTGAGCGAGAACATATGTGAAATCCTGCTGTCCGAAAATAAACACGAAGACAGCAAAGGTGATTAAGTAGGCCGCCGGAATCCGGATGGTAATGACCTTCTTGATTAATAAGTAAGCTGCGCCGATCAGCAGGGCGATCACGGATACCTCGCCGATGGTTCCCGGTATTTTACCGATGAACATGGCCGGAATATCCACTGCCTGGCCTGCCTTTAAGGCTGCGAGCGGTGTGGGGCTTACTACCACATCATTGTATGTGAAGGTAGTCATCTTGCCCGCAAATGCAATAAGTAAGAAACATCTGGCCGCCAGAGCCGGGTTCATGAAGTTCTGGCCAAGGCCGCCGTATAACTGCTTTACAACAATAATAGCGAAGATACCGCCCAGTACCGGAATCCACAGCGGGATGCCTGGCGGCATGTTGAGCGCCAGGATCATACCCGTTACCAGGGCGCTTCCGTCGCTGATCGTTACCGGTTTTCCCATGAGCGTCTCATACACGTATTCGCTGAGCACACAGGAGAGTACTGTTGCAAGAATCACAAGTGCCGCTTTTATTCCGAACTGATATACACCATACGCAGTCGCAGGAATCATGGCAATCGCAACATCCAGCATGATATTACTCGTTGTTACCTGGTCCCTGACATGAGGTGATGATGATACGTTTAATAATTTACTCATTCTTCACCCTCCTACGCTTTCTTTCTGCTTGCCGCAACCACTTTACGCATCTCCTTAAAGGCCTGGGTTAAAGGTCTCTTTGCAGGACACACATACGTACAGCAGCCGCATTCGCAGCATTCCATACCATTCAATGCGGTAAAACGCTCGATATCGGAACGTTCCGCCGCGTCCATCATCATCTGGGGAACCACATGGCTCGGACAGACACTTACGCATCTTCCGCAGCGGATACAGGCGGAAGGAGCATGAACTGCCACCTCATCCTTTGTCATAGCCGTAAGTGCGGATGAGGTCTTCGTCACCGGGATCTCCAGGTTAAACAGCGCCTGTCCCATCATAGGACCGCCGGAAATCACTTTCTCCGGTTCTGTCTTAAAGCCGCCGGAAGCCTCTAAGAGCTCTTTGTAGCTGGTTCCAACCCGCACACTGTAGTTCTGCGGGCTGGCAATCGCATCTCCCGTCACGGTAATGATCCTGCGGATCAGAGGAGTTGTCTTGCAGACCGCATTATAAATAGAAATAACCGTATCCACGTTGTCCACGATACAGCCGGCGTCAGCCGGAAGCATGGAGGAATTGATCTTTCTGCCTGTAACCGCATAGATCAGGGAACGCTCACCGCCCTGCGGGTACTTGGTGAGGAGCGGACATACCGTAATTCTCGGTTCATCCTTAACCAGCTCCGTCATCTTTTTGATAGCCTCCGGTTTGTTGTTCTCAATACCGATGACCCCTTTGGCGTTGTCGAACAGCGAAAGGATGACGTTTAATCCCTTGACAATGCTTTCCGGTTCTTCCAGCATCATGCGGTAATCCGAAGTCAGATACGGTTCACACTCCGCGCCGTTTACGATGATCGTGTCAATCGCGGACTCATCCTTTGGCGTCAGCTTAACATGGGTCGGGAAACCTGCTCCTCCCAGACCAACGATGCCTGCCTCTTTTACAATATTACGGATCTCTTCCTTGGATAAAGTCTTCGGATCACGGTCCCTGCCGAAGCCCTCCACCGTCTCATATTTGCCATCATTCTCTACAATGATGGAAGGCACCATGGCGCCGTTTGCAACCATTCTCGGTTCCAGAGCCTTCACCGTTCCGGAAACGGAACTGATGACGCAGGCCGATATAAATCCGCCCGGCTCACCGATCTTCTGTCCAACTAATACATGGTCGCCCTTCGCCACAAGTGGCTTCGCCGGCGCGCCAATATGCTGGGACAGCGGGAAAACCATCTCGCCTTTTGGCTGCAGTACCGATACTGGTTTACTCTCCGACAGTTCCTTCCCCTCGTAAGGGTGGATGCCGCCTTTAAATGTAGCCAAACCCATCTAACTAACCCTCTTTCTATACATTCTTAATCTCTCCCGGCAAAATATCGCAACCTCAATTTTGCCATCTTGTACAGTATAACATAATTCAGGAATCGAAACAATTGAAACTTACACATTGTATACTGTGTTCTTTATGGAAATTCTTCCATTTATCAGATAAATGCAGGGTAGATTTGTCTCCAATCCCTGTTAATTTTATGACAAAACTTATTACCCCAGGTTATGCTA
>X244_Common_House_Martin__coassemble_763_pt1 | contig 12674 bp, 8 predicted proteins | sample X244_Common_House_Martin__metabat2_high_PE_003 | metagenome-assembled genome bin X244_Common_House_Martin
GAAGCGGAAGCCAAGGAAGAGCTGACCGGCCGCAGAAGCACGGCGGCGGAACTGGACGCCCTGTATGGCGACCAGTCGAAGTCCCGGGTGGATGAGGAGCTGGAAGCGATGAAGAAGGCGCTTGGCGTTACGAACGAAGAAGCTTAAACAGTATCACCATATCAGTAAAATCCCGGTGCGTCCGACAGGCAAAACTGCCGTCGGCCCGCACCGGGATTTTTCAGTTAAAGATACTTCCACGCTCTCACAATCGCATCTCCCACAAAAGCACTGGTATAGGTGCAGGATAAATCAAAAAATCTTCTGTAAATAACACCCGAGGAAGGGTTCCGTCCTATAATTCCGCCATATCCATCAAAATCATCTCCCCAGTACTGATTATCCAGGCACCACTCCAGTGCCTTTTCAGCCGCGTTAAAGTATTTATTTTCCCCGGAATACTCATATAACCGATATAATAATCCGCTCCAGTAGGCTGTCCCTTTCTCAGCAATCCCCTGATTTTCCGATCCCTCAGCAAACACAAAGTACCAGCTGCCGTCATCGTTCTGAACCTTCAGCATGGCATCCGCCATTTTTTCCGCCTTCTCCAAATACTGCTTTTCATTCAACAGCTGATAGGAAGAAAGCAGCCCTTCCATGGCCCACCCCATGGCTCTGGTGTGGCAGGAAATCTCCGATACGGATCTGGTGCTTCTGGTCCACATCCGGTTCCACAGACCGTCTTCCCGTTCCAGGCAGTTTAATATCTGAGTGATATACGTTTTCCCCCATTCCCTATAAGCCTCTTCCGGCAGCGCACGATAAAGTTCCGCGATCCCCTTCATGCCGAAACCGGCCTCGTCAAGAATCCAGTCCTTCCACTCATTGGCAGGCATCATATAATCCTGTTCAATGATATCCTCATTGGTCTTTAACAGCCTCGCAGTCTGTTCAACCAGCAACCTGGTGGCTTCCAGATATTTTTTCTCTCCTGTTTTATGATACAGTGCCATCCAGCCCCAGCCGGCCAGAAACAGCGAATCCGGCGGTGATAAAAAATCCATGCAGCAGTTTTTAATCCTTAAGTCGTAATCCCTTCTGCAGAATACCAGTCCATAGGCCGGACTGGACGGATCCTCTGTAAACTGGAATCTAAGAGACGCTTCACCGATCTCACAGGCCTTCTGATGTAAGAACTCTCTGGAATATTCTTCTGCTATCCCTGGTATTTCGGCTGCTTCCAGCAAGGTGCTGACAGCCGTTCCCCAAGTCCAGACCCATGACGGCTGACGGTATATTTTTGCGTCGTGGTCATAGAAAAGATTCAGTCCCTGAAAATACCGGCTGTCCTTCTTCTTCACCTGATTACGGAGAATATAGTCAACAGACCCCTTTAACCCCTTTAAATACCGTTCCTTTTTTCCCGATTCACTCTCACGAGCCCACGGGTGGTTCTTCATCTGCAGATCTTCTTCAAAAACCACACGTTTCTCTCCAGTGTCATCACTCCATAATTCAATCCTGCCGCTCCAGTCGCTGGACAAAAAACCGATCTTAAACTCCAGGCCCTTATCGACATGACTGTAGTCCTTACGGATTCTGAACTTTTTTACCATAATGGTGTCATCGGCCACGAAATTATTTTCCCAGTGTTCAAGCTCTGAGAATGAAACTACCACGGACTCGCTCCCTGAAAGAGTATGCTCCTGCGACTGATTCATCTGGTAGTTTCCCCAGCCCTCCAGCTCCAGTACACCATACATGGAATCATCCATATCGATATCTACCACAGGATACCATATATCCCGCTCCCCCACAGGCTTCTCTGTCGAATCATTGGAAACCAGCTCCTTCTGAAATTCAGCCTGTTCAGCCATACTGGCATGATGGGGTGATAAGTCCGAATAGCGGGATATACTCTGGTTTCTGCTGCTGACTATATCTAAATAAAGATGGTTATAGTGCCCATCTATCTCATAAGTGATGCTGGTACCTCGATTCATACTGTCTGTTTCTCCTTTATATACACTCTGCCGGCGTACCGCTACTCATCAATCTGCTGCCGCTTTCTGAATTCGGCCGGAGCTACCCCGTAGTACTTCTTAAAATAACGGATAAAACTCTGCACATTATGGTATCCCAGACGCTCGGCAATATCTTTTACTTTGATTACCGGAATTTCAAATAAAAGCTCTGTGGCTTTCTTCATCCGGACTCCCGTCATATACTCGATAACGGTGCATCCGGTCTCCTCCTTAAATATGCTGCTTAAATATCCGGCGGAAAGATATACCTCATTTGCAATATCCTCTAAAGTCAAATCTCTGTGATAATTGTTCTTTATGAAATCCAGAGTCCGGTTCACACTGTCCGAATACATCTTCTCTGATTTCCCAACATTTTCAAGACACACCTGAATCATCCTGGCGGTTATCATCTCCAGTTCATAGATATTTTCCGCAGAAAACAATTCCAGGAAAACGGCCTTCTCGTTATACTCCTTCGATATGATGGCATCGGCGACTTTTAAATCGCTTAGAAGCCTGTCACAGATCTGGAAATAAATAAACACCGTATATCTGATTTCCACCTGTATAGCCGTCAGTTCTTCGGTAAATGTATGCAGGAGCCCAAGGGCCTCCCCTCCATTTCCCTCTTTGATCGCCGAGAGAAGCTGCTGTTCGATCTTCTGCACAGAGGCCGGGACTGCTTTCTCCCGGCGGGGAAGATCGCTGATGACAGAGTTCTTTTCTTTAAAGAACTTCCTCTTCAGCTTGTCAATCGTCTCCCAGCAGACCAGGTTGACATTATCTCTGTTTGAGAAATAGCTGCTGACACACCATGTTGAATTTTTATCTCCTGTCTCCTTTTTCCATTGGTTCAGACAGTTGAAAAATTCATGAGACTCCAATGAAGTATTGATCAGAAACATCCCCTGAAGCACGTTCAAATCCACGTAAACTGCCTCCATGGAACCGGCCTGGATCAGATGAAGCAAGCGCTCCTCCAGTTCATGGAGGTATCCTTTTTCCTCACACTCAACCAACAGCAGAACGTAGTATTTTTCACTCATTTTCCGCTTCAGGATACCCAGTAGATATTGAAACGCTTCCTCCTCATAATTTTCCACGATCAGCCTATAGCTCGTTTTCTGAATCATCACCGGCAGGGCTTCCTCATACTTTTTCTGTATCTGCTCCTTCTCCCCCTGCAGGGTATCCACGACACGCTCAATATAGTCATACTCATTCTTCGTCTTATTCTGCTTTACAACTTCAAAATTGGAGATGTGGTCGCTCAATTTCTTTAACGGTTTATAAAAATACAGCGAAAAAAAGTAGAGTATCAGGCTCGCCAAAATTACGATTACGACACACATGATAATAATAAAAACAGCAACCTTATCTGCATCACTGGTAATTTGTGAATAATCCTGGAGCCCGATCACGGTAAGTCCCGTTTTTTCTGACAGACTTCTGTAAACGATGGATTCTGAACCGGACTTTAAGTATGATTTCCCTTCGACAGGCTCCCATTTCTCCATGTGTTCCAGGCCCTCTAGGCCGTCATTTGACAGCGCCATCCCATCCTTCGCCAGTAAATACTCTTTAAAGCTTTCATTATTTTGTAAGAATAAGTTATCTTTGAGGGCTGCCTGGTTGACCGTAAGGATAATGCTTATCTTCTTATTGTTCTGAACCGGATTTAACTTCTTGATATAACGCACTTTAATCTCCCCATCCTCTTCCAGAAAAAACAGGGGATCGGTATTTATAAAATTCTGGGATTCCAGCTCACTCAACGGGAATTTCGTGCGGTTTGTTATCACGATTCCACGGTCATAATCCACTATGCTTATCTCGTCGACAATGCTGTAGTTGGAACAAATCTCCTTCAGGCTCCCAATAATATTCATCATTTTAAGTGAAGAGTAATACTGATTGGAATCTGCCAGAATCAGCCGGATGACATTGTCATCCGCCACTGCTGCATCCGCCACTTCATTGAGCTGTCGGATTTTATCATCCAGAATATCTCTTCTGCCATCGATTATCTTCTGGTTAAAATCTGTTATATTATTTAAAATGAATTTAGAACTGTATTTTGTACAGGTAAAGGAAAGCACGCTGATGAAGCATATCATCAGTGCGATATTGATGATATACATCTTATAAAATGTTTTACTTTTTGTTCTCAGCTTCAGCATGCTTTTTCATTCCCCCGTTTTTCAAAAAACTGTAATCCTGCTTCTCACCCTCATCAATGCTTCTATAAAGAAGTAATCCCCATAGATAATCGGCACATTGATATGTCTCCGGTCAGGATAAGAAACCGTCCCCTTCATAAGAATCCCCTGCTCCCCGTTCGAAAAATCAGTATACTCCTCATACAGCCCCTTTAAGATTATCAGTGCATGATCACGATACCTCTTCTTTTCCGCCTCATTTTCAAGCAGGTCCGAGAGAAGCAGCATTCCGCTGGCTGCGCACGCCGCGGCGGAGGAATCTTTTGCATCGCGTTCCTCACCACAGGCACAGTAGTCCCAGCACGGTACCCTGTCCTCTCCCATAAGCTGTACGATCTTATCTGCGGTTCTTTTGGCTGTCTCTGCATACATCTCAAGCCCTGTTTCCCGGTATCCTGCCGCAAAGCCGTACAGAGCCCACGACTGACCTCTGGCCCACACGGAGTCCGGCGCTTTCCCCTGACCTGCCAGATTTTCAATCATTGCACCGCTTTCAGGATCGAAAGATACAATATGAGGAAATGTGCAGTCTGGCCGCATGAAATGTTTCAGAACCGTGTCGGAGTGTCTGACCGCTATATTTTTAAATCTCGCGTCACCAGTCTCTTTCGAAGCCCAATAAAGTAACGGGAGGTTCATCATGCAGTCGATAATCGCCCACCCCTGCGAATGCGGTTTAACACTGTCGTTCCACGCCCGTATAAAATTTCCCGCCGGATTAAAACGGCCGGCCAGAAGGCTGGCGGCTTTTAATCCCCTTAACCGTGACTGGGGATTTCCGCCCGCTTTATAGTGCATTACCGCAGTTGGCAGCCACATAAAGCCTACATCGTGGTGAAGATTTTCAAATTCCTCCATCACCTGATCCAATCGTTTCTCCAGCTTACCTGCCAGGCAGACAGATTTCTCATCCCCTGTATTTAGATAGCGGAGCCACAAAATCCCCGGCCAGAAACCAGCGGTCCAGAAACCGAGCTCCTCATGATTATAAACTCCCCCAATCGAAACGTGTGGAAAATGCTCTCCAATCAGTTCAATATTCTTCTCCACTTTCTCCATACACTGAAGAAGCGCCTGGTCAAACCACTCCATTCCCAGCTCTCCTCTCTTCCGCTTTTTCCCATTGGAAATAATCGCCGTGTGCCTGATGATACGCTTTGCATATTTCATGCAACCGTTTTCTCTCTTTCCTGTAAATAGGATCACCGGCCAGATTCTTCCTCTCGCACGGATCTTCATCCAGACGGTAATACTCCTCCTGCCCATATTCGTCAAACACGTACTTTTCTGTTTCCGTAATCACCGCCCTGCGGATAAAACCGTAGCCGTAGGTACCGGAATACTGGGAGAACACCGCATGCCGGTCTGTGCTTCGCCCTGGCTGTAAGAATTCATACAGCGAGATTCCCTCCAGTCCGCTGCACGGCACACCGGCTATCTGGCATACGGTGGGGACAATATCCAGGTGAGAGACCAGTTCTTTTATGGTTCCGCTCCCCTGTCCCGGCAGATGCAGAATAAGGGGAATATGAATGCACTCCTCGTACATCTCCATTTTCTGATACATCCGGTGCTGTCCTAAATTATCCCCGTGGTCGGCGGTAAAGATGACAGCTGTCTCTTCCTTTACCCCCATCTCCTCTATTTTTTCCATAAGTTTTCCTATCACATCGTCGGCCAGCGAGGTCAGCCCTAAGTAAGCAGCCCATACCCGCTTCCAGTGCTCCTCAGGCACCCCTTCCGCCAGCTGTGCGGCGGGGCCCAGCCGTCTCGACTGAGGTTCTTCCCACGCAGGAACCCCGAGATGATCCGGAAGGACCAGTTCATCAGGATTGTACATCTCCGAATACGGTTTGGGAACCTTAAGCGGCGGATGAGGCGCCCATAAATAGACAAACAGGGCAAACGGCCTTTCTCCCTCCACCTGTTCCAGAAACTGAACAGCCTGCTTCAAAAAACAAATATCTTTAAATTCCTCTGTCGGATAGGCCCATTCACTGACACGGACACCACTGTAGCCTTGTGTTCCCATAATATCATCGCATTTTTCCTGTACATATGTAATATCTTCCCTGTCTTTTAAAATCAGACCTTTATCCTTTGCCTCCCGCTCGTATTCCCGATCGCTGTAAAAACAGTCATACCCCCGGTCCTTTAACGGCGGCAGCACTTTAATGTGATCAACTCCAATATGCCCCACCCTGTAACCGTTCTCTTTTAAGATATCATGGATCGTAGCCATGGGTTTCGCAGTTCGGTCTTCCCAGTCGTTGTATACGACACCGCTGGCCGTCGGATATACTCCGGAAGCCAGCGCGGTTCTTGCCGGTACACAGAGCGGGCAGGTCGTATAGGCCCTTTCACAGACGATCCCCGAACGGGCCAGTTTATTTAGATTTGGAGTCACCTCACGTCCTGACTGTATCATGTCAATTGTATCATAACGCTGATGATCCGTCATAAGAAATAACAGGTTTTTCCTCTGTGCACTCATCCTTTCACCGCCCCCAGCATCACTCCCTGTGTAAAATGTTTCTGTAAAAACGGATAGACACAAATAATTGGAAGTACCGTAATTACAATTGCAGCCATTTTAAAATTTTCCGGATTCATAAACAGTGTTTCTCCACCGCTCAAATCGGCAGAAACCATCTGTATGATGTTTCTCAGGACTACCTGAAGCGGCCAGCGGCTGTCTGTATTGATATAGATTGTAGCCTCCAGAAAGCCATTCCAATGCTGTACCGCGTAAAAAAGCGAAATAGTAGCCAGCGCCGCCTTTGACAGCGGAAGTACGATCCTGGTCAGGATCCGCAGTTCCCCGCATCCGTCAATTCTGGCGGCTTCAATCAGCGACTGGGGAATGCCTTTAAAAAACTTACAAAGGATCAGCAGATTATACACATTTACCAGTGATACAAACACCAGTGACCATAGAGAATCGATTAATCCAAGCTGCTTAACGACGAGGTACGTCGGAATCATCCCGCCTCCGAAGAGCATCGGGAAGATGATAAAGGCATGAACGTATTTCTTTCCTGGAAATTCCTCCTGGGAAAGCGGGTAAGCCAGCAGGATTGAAAAAGCCATATCCAGCCCGGTTCCTACGACTGCTAAAAACACGGTATTTCTGAAGCCAGTCAGCAGCGTGCTCTTCTGCAGCGCAAATTTATAGGTTTCAAAGGACAGCCCATTGGGAATTAAGTATAAATCAGATAAGGAGGTGCGGGAGGGATCACTGACTGAATACATAACCACATACCAGAATGGATACAGCATCACCAATCCTAAAATCACAAAGAATGTGTAGTTAAAAACAGAAAACTTTGATACCCTTTTCTTTCTCAAAAGATCCCCTCCCCTCCAACTTTTTTGCTGAATTTATCCGCGCATGTAACCATAATAAATGCGACAACTGATTTAAACATATCCACAGTCGATGAAAAGCTGTATTTCCCGCGTCCCAGCCCCTCACGGTACACATATGTATCAAAAATATCAATGCACTCTCTCGTAACGGAATTCTGCAGAACCAGAATCTGTTCAAATCCCGCGTTCATAATCTTTCCGATCCGCAGAATAAGCATTAAGATAATTACTCCCGATATTGCCGGTATTGTAATATAAATCATCTGTTTCAGACGGTTGGCTCCGTCGATCTTTGCGGCTTCGTATAAGCTTCCATCCACCTGGGTCAATGCGGCCAAAAAGATGATTGTACTCCAGCCGCACTCTTTCCAGACATCGGAAAGAATGACAACGCCAAAAATGGTATTCTTCTGAGCCATAATGTTCACCGAATCAAGGCCAAAGGTTCTGAAAAACGTTCCTGCAAGTCCAAATACCGGGGAAAACAGGTTTAACATAATTCCGCCGATAACAACCCATGACAGGAAATGCGGCAGATACAGAAGCGTTTGTATGATCTTCTTAAATCTTAAGCTTTTCATCTCATTTAACATGATTGCCAGAAGAATCGGAATTGGAAATCCAACGATAATCTTGGCAAAACTTATTTTTAAAGTATTCGATAACACATTCCAGAAATCATCTGAAAAAAACAGCTTTTTAAAATTTTCCAAGCCCACCCAGTCACTGGCCCAGATGCCTTTAAAGATATCGTAATCTTTAAAGGCAATCACAAGACCAAACATTGGCAGGTACCGGAATATGATAAAATATAATATTCCTGGAAGCATCATGAAGTAAAAGCAGATATAGCACTTTCTTTTAGCGACCGTTCTGTGTCCCGCCATCGTAAATTCCTCCAATCATCTATTTCCACTCTTTGTAGGCTTTATTGATGGCTTCTTCCAGTTCTGTTCCGCCCTTGGCGTACCACTCCTGGACAAATTTATCGAAACCGGTCTCGACAGGGACCTCACCTATTATCATTTCGACAAACCTGGTAACCGTCAGATCCTGCAGATCAGGGTAGATATCGCTCAGCTCGTCTATGAAGATTCCATCCACCGGATTTGGTGTGGCAACTCCCTCTCCCTTTAAAAATTCCATTGCATCGAACAGTTCATCGGAAGAATGTAAGAACAGCGTTTTCTGCGCGATATAGAATTTTTCAAGATCCAGCTCCTGGGCTTTGGCATTGTCAATCAGACGTACAACTTTGTCTCCTTCCCATTTATAGTGCTCTCCCTCTTTTCCATACATGATGAAGAGATTTCCTTCTTCCGACATCAGATAGTCAATCACCCGCAGCGCTGCATCTACATTGGGAGAATCTTTATAAACGAACGTTCTGACCCAGCCTCTCCGGCTGTCCATCCTCTCACCGACAGGAGCTTCACATCCGCCCTTCAAGACAGGACCATAGACCATCTTTCCTTCCGGATTGCTCTGGATAAACGGCTGGTAATAGTTTCTCCAGTTATTCTTGTCAAATATCTGCAGCTTCGTCGGTCCTGCGCCAAATACGCCTGACTTCACCTTCGACTGCCAGCGGTAGGCATCATCCGTCACAAATTCCGGATCAATCAGACCTTCCGAGTACATTTTATTCAAATACACCAGCGCGTCCTTTGCTCCCGGGAGCACCGCGCCGTCAACGATCTTTCCGTCAACCTCCATCCAATAATTCGGCAGTACTCCATATGCCCCGAATATATGATCCATCCATTTAAAGAGCAGCGGCTGATAAGCGCCAAACGCGAACGTATCGTCAATCCCATTTCCATCCGGGTCTTCTTTCGCTACTTTTTTCGCAAATTCATAGTACTCGTCCAGCGTTTCCGGTACATCCATATTAAATTTCTCCAGCCAGTCCCCTCTGTAAGCCATAATCTCCAGCGGATTCTGTCCATCGACGCCAATGCTGTAGATATTGCCATCCTTGTACTTCATCAGTTCCCATATTTCTTCATCACGCCCGTTTTTTATATTCGGATAATTATCCCAGTGTTCATTGATGGGTAAAAGGATATCCGAGGACAGCAGCTTTCCTTCCATGGTCGTCGTCTCACACTGGAAGATATCCGGTATGTTTCCCGATGCAAGCATGATATTCAGCTTATTATCCATCTCATCCGGTGTTGCCTGGATTATGTTTAATTTCGTATTGGTAATTCTTTCGATTTCTGTTTTCACAAAGGAACCATCCGTAATGTTCATATTATCCAGAAACAACGTCAGTTCAACTGGCTCCCCCGACTCACCGGCCGTCGTTTCACCATTCCCGTCATCCGCGGCTGGCGTAGTCTTTTCTTCTGCGGATGCCGCTGGTGAATCTGCATTTCCAGGACTGCAGGCCGACAGAAGTGACACTGTCATTGTTACGGAAGCAGCCATGCATAACCCCTTTTTTAACATATTGTTTTTCTTCATAAATCTTCTCCTTGTTTTTAGTTAACATCAAAATCCGGCCGAATTTTTGTCGATGTGTTATAACCTGATACTATTGTAATTTTCTTTATTTCACAAGAGTAAATTTATCATAATATGATGATATTTTAATTTTTTTCAGCAAAATCTGTGTTTTTTACTATTATATTGTCTTTATAGACAGGGATAAATGATCAAATATTCATGTTCCCACCAACAAAAATTTCTCAAAAAAAGAGCAGCCCGGCGAATACTGGATTCGTCTGCTGCTCCTGTTGCGTCGCTGCTAGCTGTGTCTCTTCTTGTTGCGTCTCTGCTTTACGTACTGCTGTACGCTGAAAGCTCCACCGCATAATACCGTCCGGAGTATGGCGGCAGCGCCAGCACCGCCGCTCCATTCACAACCGGAAGGACTTCTCCCTCTGATTCCCCGCCTCCGTATCGCATTGTCTCGCTCGACAGAAGCAGTGTCAAACATTCTGCGTCTTCCACCCTCAGTTCATACCCCTCCTGTTTCTCATCCGAAAAATTAAAAACGGCTGCAATCCTCTGTTTTTCACTCCGGCGTTCAAACGCATAGATCAGCCGCTCCTCCTGATGACAGTCCAGCCATTGAAAGCCGTCCGGTTCATAATCCCGCTCATACAGAGCCGGACTGTTTAAATACAAGCGGTTTAAATCCTCCATGAAGCGGTGAAACGCATCGTGGACCGGATAGCGTAAGATCTCCCAGTCCTGCTGCCTCTTTTCATCCCACTCGCGGAGCTGGCCAAACTCATTGCCCATAAAGTTCAGTTTTTTTCCGGGATGGGCGTACATATAGAGATAAAGCGCGCGGGCCTGCGGGAACTTTCCCTCATACGCCCCGTACATTTTCTGCAGGATGGTCGCTTTTCCATGGACTACCTCGTCATGGGACAACGGAAGCAGGTACCGTTCCTGATAAAAATACTGCATGGAGAATGTGAGCTGATGATACCTCTCTTTCCTCTCCGACGGAGGTGCCTGAAAGTATGACAGAGTATCGTTCATCCAGCCCATGTCCCACTTATAATCGAAGCCGAGACCGCCGTGTTCCACCGGCTTTGTGACGCCCGGATAGACGGAGGAGTCCTCGGCAATCAGAAGTGTCTCCGGATGCAGACTCTTAAGCCCTTTGTTCATCTCCTGAAGAAACCGAATCCCATTTCTGTTTTCCCCTCTTGCGGTATCGCCCTGCCAGTAGATTAAATTGCTCACAGCGTCCATGCGCAGTCCGTCAAAATGGAATTCCCTCAGTCAGTAATTTCCCGCAGGCTGAAGGAAGCTTCTGACCTCCCCGCGGGAATGCATGAAATTGCAGCTTCCCCACTCGCTCCTTCCCACATCGCTGTGAGGATACTCGTAAAGCGCCGTCCCGTCATAGTTCCAGAGCGCATAATCATCCACGGCAAAATGTACCGGCACAAAATCCATAATCACCCCGATCTCATGAGAGTGGCACTGATCGACAAACGCTTTTAGCTCATCCGGGGTTCCGTACCGGGAGGTTGGACTGAAAAAACCGGTATTCTGGTAGCCCCACGACTCGTCGGATGGGTGCTCCGACAGCGGCATCAGTTCCACATAATTATAGCCGTTTTCCTCCAGATACGGGATCAGTAAATCCGCCAGCTCAGTATAGGAATACCAGCCATTTACCAGCCCCCTTCCCACACCATTTACCCCGTCTTTTTCCAAATATTTTTTCGAATATTTTTCCGAATGCTTTTCCGCGTTCTTTTCCACGCCGTCCACCCGCTCTTTTCTCCGCCAGGAGCCGGCATGTATTTCGTAAATATTGAGCGGCTTGTCCAGCCCTGCTCTGTGCTTCTTCTGCCATTTGGAATCACGGAACTCATATCCGCTTAAGCTGCTTATGACTGAGGCTGAGTGCGGGCGCAGTTCCATGAAAAAGCCATAGGGATCGCAGTGGTCGATAAAAGAACCGTCACGTCTGTAGATCCTGTATTTGTACATCATTCCGGCTTTGGCCCCCGGCACCGTGCACTCCCAGAAGTTTCCGTCGTACACTTTGTCCATGGGCGTCTCCCCCCAGTCATTAAACTCTCCGATCACGGAAATCCGTACTGCGTTCGGCGCAAAGGTGCGGAACACAGTCCCATTTTCCAAACGATGCGCCCCCAGATACTCATAAGCTGAAAACTCTTTCCCCGTATAAAACCCATAATAATCCATACTGATACCTCCTGTAAATGCGGCAGACGGCTTCCCGGTCTTTTTCTTCAAAGATAATAGACAACCGTCTGTTTTCCTACTATAATTGATTATATAAAAATCTTTATCTGTTATCCATCACCGATTTCGTAAAACGGTTGGATAACCAACGTTTTTGCAAAATCGTTGGAAAGGAGTGCCCCATGGACCTGCGAATAGAAAAGACGAGGCAGAGTATTATTAACGCATTCATCGCTCTGCGCTCCGGAAAACCTCTGGAAAAGATCACGGTAAAGGAACTCTGTGAAAAGGCCATGATCAACAAATCGACCTTTTATTTTCACTATGCAGACATGTATGAACTGTCCGATTTCCTCGAGACGGAGATCGTGACCTCGCTCTTCAGCTCTTTGGA
>X244_Common_House_Martin__coassemble_766_pt1 | contig 12472 bp, 13 predicted proteins | sample X244_Common_House_Martin__metabat2_high_PE_003 | metagenome-assembled genome bin X244_Common_House_Martin
GATTCTGCCTGGGGTTGGTTCGTTCGGAGACGCCATGGGGAAGCTCCGCCAATATGGACTGGTGGAGGTGATTCACCGCGTGGCAGACCAGGGAACTCCGTTTTTGGGGATTTGTCTGGGACTGCAGCTTTTATTTGAACGGAGCGGGGAGAGCGAAGGGGTCTCCGGTCTCGGAATTCTTCCGGGGGAGATTGTGAGATTTCCGGATACGCCGGGGCTTAAGGTGCCCCACATGGGCTGGAACTGTCTGGACATCCGTCCGGATGCAAAGCTTTTTAAAGGACTGGCTTCCGGGGAATATGTGTATTTTGTCCATTCATATTATTTAAAGGCGGAGAAGGAAGAGGATGTGGCGGCGTCCTCTGTTTACGGTGTCCGTTTTCACGCCTCCGTGGAGCACGGCAACGTACTTGCCTGCCAGTTCCATCCGGAAAAGAGCGGTACTACTGGATTAAAGATTTTGAAAAATTTCATTGAATTACCATAGGAGGTGGCCGGATGCTGACGAAAAGGATTATTCCATGTCTCGATGTACATAACGGACGCGTGGTGAAGGGCGTCAATTTCGTGAATTTAAAGGATGCAGGAGATCCGGTGGAGATCGCGGCCGCATACGATAAGGCCGGGGCGGATGAACTGGTTTTTCTGGACATTACGGCTTCCTCCGATAACCGGAGCACGGTGGTGGATATGGTGCGCCGCGTGGCGGAAACAGTTTTTATTCCATTTACCGTGGGCGGCGGTATCCGTACGGTTGATGATTTTAAACTGCTTCTGCGGGAGGGGGCGGATAAGATATCCATCAATTCCTCTGCCATCAATACACCGGAACTGATCTCCGAGGCTGCGGATAAATTCGGGCGCCAGTGTGTGGTCGTTGCCATCGATGCCAGAAGGCGGGAAGACGGAAGCGGATGGAATGTATACAAAAACGGCGGCCGTATCGATACGGGGCTCGATGCTGTGGAATGGGCCATGAAGGCGGACCGCATGGGCGCGGGGGAGATTCTCCTTACCAGCATGGACTGCGACGGCACAAAGGCCGGATATGACGATGAACTGAACGCAGTTATTGCAGACTCTGTATCCGTACCGGTTATCGCATCGGGCGGCGCAGGGACGACAGAGCATTTTTACAATGCCCTGACGAAGGGAAAGGCAGATGCTGCGCTGGCGGCCTCCCTGCTCCACTATAAGGAGCTGGAGATCATGGAGTTAAAACGTTTTCTGGCGGCCCGGGGACTGCCCATGAGATTATAGCGGAGGGGATCAGGCAGGTAATACAGAACAATACGAAAGGAAATTACAGCAATATGGGTGCGATCGATAATGACTGGCTGGAGCCACTGAGCGTGGAGTTTAAAAAGCCATATTACAGGGAACTTTATAAGAAGGTCAAACATGAGTACGAGACGAGAAGAGTCTTCCCGGAGGCGGATGACATCTTCAATGCGTTTCAGTTTACACCCCTTTCCAGGGTAAAGGTGGTGATTCTGGGGCAGGACCCCTACCACAACTACGGGCAGGCGCATGGCCTCTGCTTTTCTGTTAAGCCGGATGTGGAGATTCCGCCGTCCCTGGTCAATATTTATCAGGAACTGCATGATGATCTGGGATGCGATATCCCCAATAACGGGTACTTAAAGAAGTGGGCGGATCAGGGGGTTATGCTTCTTAATACGGTGCTGACAGTCCGTGCTCACGCGGCTAACTCCCACCAGGGAATCGGATGGGAGACGTTTACGGACGCGGCTATTAAGATTTTAAACGAGCAGGACCGTCCCATGGTATTCTTATTATGGGGCCGGCCGGCGCAGAACAAAAAGAGTATGCTGACCAATCCGAAGCATCTGATTCTGGAGGCGCCTCATCCCAGTCCGTTATCGGCGTTCCGTGGATTTTTCGGCTGCAGGCATTTCAGTAAAACCAATGAGTATTTAAAAGCCAACGGGCTGGAGCCCATAGACTGGCAGATTGAAAATATATAAGAATGGAGACGGAAAATAAAAGATGAGCATAATTGAGACATTAAAGGTAATCGTACTTGGAATTGTGGAGGGATTTACCGAATGGCTCCCCATCAGCAGTACGGGCCATATGATACTGGTAGATGAAATCATCCATTTAAAACAGCCGGAGGATTTTAAAAACATGTTATGGTCGTGATCCAGCTGGGGGCGATTCTGGCGGTCGTGGTCATGTACTTCCATAAGCTGAATCCATTTTCTCCGACGAAGAAACCTGCGCAGAAGCGGGCTACACTGGAGTTGTGGTCCAAGATTATCCTCGCGTGTATCCCGGCGGCTGTCATAGGTCTTCTGATCGATGACATCATGGAAAAATACCTCATGAACGGCTATGTTGTTGCAGCCACTTTAATTATCTACGGCGTCCTGTTCATCGTCATAGAGAATGCGAACCGGAATCGTAATTTTGAGATGCAGCGGGTGGGGGATATTTCCTACCAGACGGCGCTTTATATCGGCCTTTTCCAGCTCCTGTCCCTGGTTCCGGGTACCTCCCGGTCCGGTTCCACGATTCTGGGCGCCATGATCCTTGGCTGCTCCAGAGGCGCTGCTGCCGAGTTTTCCTTCTTCCTGGGAATCCCCGTCATGTTTGGAGCCAGCGTCTTAAAAATTGTAAAATACGGCCTTCATTTCACCGGTCCGCAGGTCTTTTATCTGCTTCTTGGTATGGTGGTGGCGTTCATCGTATCGGTGTACGCAATCCGTTTCCTGATGGGATATATCAGAAAACACGATTTCAAATTTTTTGGTTATTACAGAATTGTCCTTGGAGTGATCGTTCTGGTTTACTTTGGGATTACGGCTTTGATTGGTTAAAAGAAGATATGCTGATATGAGACTGACAAAAATCCATAACTGCTTACATGCACAGGTTAAGCAGTTATGGATTTTTTATGCAATTAAGAAAGCTCTTTCTGGACCGCCCTCAGGATCATAACGGAGCGGGGGTGGGCCAATGCAGAATAGCGGATCACCTCATCCCAGCCATCGATGGTCTCAGGAATACTGCCGCTGCCCCGTCCGGTATCTGCAAGGAGATTCCAGAAGAATCCTTCAGGGAGATGCGGAAGCGTGATCGTAAGCGGTTCCCAGTAGGTATTTACGGCAAGGTAGATGATATCCTCCGTTCCGTCGTCGTGTTTGCCGGCATACATGATGCCGACGTAGTGTGTATACGAGGTGGTTTCCCCTTTCCAGGCCTCGGTTCCGTGTACGCTGACCGGGGGAAAACCGGTGCTGGAAGAGAGCGTCTCCCGCCGGATCACCGGATGGGATCTGCGTATGGCGATCATGCGCCGAAAAAATTCATACAGTTCGTGATTCTTTTGTAACAGGGTCCAGTCCAGCCAGGAGATGCCGTTGTCCTGACAATAGGCGTTATTGTTGCCAAACTGGGTGTTGCCGAATACGTCGCCGGCAAAGAACATCGGCGTTCCGCGGCTGCACATTAAGACGGCGCAGGCATTCTTTATCATTCGGAAGCGGAGCTCCAGGATGCCGGGATCGTCGGTTTCCCCCTCTGCGCCGCAGTTCCAGCTGTTGTTGTTACTGTCTCCGTCCGTGTTGTTCCAGCCGTTGGCTTCATTGTGCTTCTCATTATAGCTGTACAGATCATACAGGGTAAAGCCGTCGTGACACGTTAAGAAATTAACAGAGGAATTGAAGCCGCGCGTGGCCGGCGGATAGAGATCCGGGGAACCGGTGATTCTGCTGACGGCAGCCGCAGCCATGTTGTCGTCGCCCTTAAGGAACCGGCGCATGTCGTCCCGGTATTTGCCGTTCCACTCTGCCCAGCGGTTCCAGGACGAGAAGGAACCCACCTGGTATAGGCCTCCCGCATCCCAGGCCTCGGCGATCAGCTTGGCGCTGGAGAGTACCGGATCGTAGGAGAGGGATTCCAGGAGCGGCGGCTTGTGAAGGGGCGTGCCATCCTCGCTTCGGCCGAGGATAGAGGCCAGATCAAAGCGGAAGCCGTCCACGTGGTAATGGATGGTCCAGTACCGGAGACAGTCCAGAATCATCTGCTGCACAATCGGATGGTTGCAGTTTAAGGTGTTGCCGCAGCCGCTGAAATTATAGTAGAAGCCGTCGGGAGTGAGCATATAGTAAATCTGATTGTCAAAGCCCTTGAATGAGAAGAAGCCGCCCTTTTCGTTGCCTTCCGCCGTGTGGTTGAAGACGACATCCAGATAGACCTCCATGCCGCGTTCCTTTATGGTGCGGATCAGCGTTTTCAGTTCCCGGCCTTCGTGGTTATGCTCGCTTTTTGAGGCGTAGCTGGTGTTGGGGGCAAAGAAACTGACGGGATTGTAGCCCCAGTAATCCAGCAGCATGTTCCCGTTTACGCTGCGTTCGTTGCGCATTTCGTCGAATTCAAAGACGGGCATCAGCTCGATGGCATTGATGCCTAAGTCCTCCAGATAGGGAAGCTTTTCGATAATTCCCTGGAAGGTGCCGGGAGCCGAGACGCCGGAAGAGGCATCCCTGGTGAACCCTCTGACATGGAGCTCATAAATAACTAAATCCTCCATGGGGATTGGAGGATGGCAGCAGTCGTCCCAGTCGAAATTATCTGAGACTACCCTCGCTTTATACTGAAAGCCGCTTTCCGGCTTAGAGCCCCATGTGCCCTGGCCGGTAACGGCTTTCGCATAAATGTCCAGAAGGTATTTTGTTTTGTCGAAGATAAGCCCTTTCTTTGGATCATACGGCCCATCAATGCTGAACGCATATTCTAAATCCCGGGTATCCAGATCAAATACTATGATGGAGTAGACATTCCCGATCCGGTAACGGTCCGGGATGGGGATTCTTGCATACGGTTCGCGTTCGTTATGGTGAAACAATAAAAGCTCGCAGGATGTCGCTTCCTGTGAATGAAGAGTAAAGCTGACTCCTCCAGGTATCAGACGCGCTCCAAATTCTTCGTACAATCCGGGTCTTACGGAAAAACCGGATATGGTGTCAAGTGGTCTGAAATTATCGGTGTACAGTGGCATATGAGTGTCCTTTCTGACAGATTATGGTTGAAACAACATCTCAATCCGTCCTTCGGCGGCTTTTTCATCCTTGCCGTCAAAGTAAAATAGTAAATTTCTGTTCCGCGTTACCAGTCCTTTCTTCATCTCATCATAGTTTTTTACATTTACTTTCGACTTGCCATTATCGATATAGATGTCGCAGTCAAAACAATTGGCCGCCGTAATTAAAACAGCTATGGGGATGGGGGTATAACGCTGATAAATGTCAACTTGTTTCGTTCGCATATCCCAGCCTCCTTTTTATGGCGGGCGGATAATCCGTACGTCGGGTGACAAAACATTAAGATACTCTTCCAGGAAATGGTTAGTGAACTGTGAAATATAGATAAATCATTCTATCTATATTCTACCATATATTTTAATGCGATACAAGACTAAAGCAGAAAAATAAACAGTTTAATGATGAAATTTTTGTAAAATATGTGTAAAAACAAGGGGGAGTCTTAATGTGTCCCGTAAAGCCGGTGATATGCGGAGACCTATCAGACAACAGAGCGGCAGACTTTCTGTAAAAGTGGCGGATCATACAGATATTGTATGACCGGTACGGATGAAAATTGATACGATGCGAAAGATAAGATAATAAAAACTGCCGCCCGCATGAAAAAAATCATGCGGGCGGCAGTTCTCTCTTTTTTATGCGTTTTCTGCAATCTCATAAAGCAGCCGCTCGGAATCCTCCCATCCGAGACAGGGATCGGTGATAGACTTTCCGTAGCAGTGTTCGCCCACCTTCTGGCTGCCGGGTTCGATGTAGCTCTCGATCATCAGGCCCTTGACCAGATCTTTGATGGGAGTCGCGTGTCTTCTGCTGTGAAGAACCTCTTTGGCAATGCGGATCTGTTCCATGTATTTCTTATTGGAATTGGAGTGGTTGGTATCCACGATACAGGCCGGATTGTCCAGGCTGCGTTTGGCGTAAAGCTCCTGAAGCAGAACCAGATCTTCAAAATGGTAGTTCGGAATGCACTGGCCGTGTTTGTTGACCGCGCCGCGGAGAATGGTATGAACCAGCGGATTGCCGCCGCTCTTTACCTCCCAGCCACGGTATGTAAAATCATGGCCCTGCTGTGCCGCAACGACGGAGTTCAGCATAACGGATAAGACGCCGCTGGTTGGGTTCTTCATACCGACAGCCACGTCACAGCCGCTGGCGGTCAGACGGTGCTGCTGGTTCTCGACGGAACGGGCTCCGATGGCTACGTAGGACATGATATCGTCCAGATAGGTCATGTTTTCCGGATAGAGCATTTCATCGGCTGTGGGGAAGCCTGTCTCGGCAAATACACGCATGTGCATCTTGCGGATCGCGATGAGCCCCTCGTGCATATCCGGTTTCTTTTCCGGGTCCGGCTGATGAAGCATTCCCTTGTAGCCCTCGCCGGTGGTACGCGGCTTGTTGGTGTAAACACGCGGAATGATAATGAGGCGGTCCGCGGTCTTCTCCTGTACCTTAATTAAGCGTTCTGCATAGTCGCATACAGAATCCTCATTGTCCGCGGAGCAAGGACCTATGATCACGAGAAATTTATCACTTTTGCCGGTCCGGACATCGCTGACTTCCTGATCTCTCTTTGCTTTCCGTTCTTTTAATTCAGCGGGAAGAGGGAAGCGCTCTTTGATCTCATCCGGGGTCGGAAGGTTGTTAACATATTGAAATCCCATGGTATCCTCCTGAAGATTAGATTCTTCTCTTTTGTTGTTGCCCATTATATACCAGAATATCGGAAAAATCTACACCTGACCGAAATTTTAGGAAATGTGTTCAAACATGGGAATCCGGGTGTTCCTTTTTTTACAAAAATAGTGTATGATATGAGAAAATATTTGAGAAAAGGAAATGGTGTGAGCGTATGGAACGATTCTGGACCTGGGGCGGCAGATATGTGGGAGTCAGACAGAAGGAGTATCTGGTGGCCTGTGACGGCACGGTGCTGGGGAAGTTTTTCGGCAGAGATATTTATGATCAGGATGGATATTATGTGGGTGAACTGGGGAGAAACGACCGGCTGATCAGGAACAGGACGAAGTCAGCCACGCGCAGGCCCGCGTTCAGCAGAAGTGTGAAGGGCACGATCCAGGCTCCCCTGCGGGACTGTGCACCTTATCCGTTAATCTATGGATTTGACGATTTTGAATGGTAACGCATCTGACACAGGACGCCGGGTTCGTAAGAGATCTGTCAGTATTTTGTAGGAGATATGCTATAGATAAATTACTGTTTTTATATTATAATGAATCCGCATAAGCAGAACAGAAAAAGGAGAAAATTATGAGAAAATCAGTATATGTAACTGCAATGGTTCTGACAGCCATAAGTCTTACAGCCTGCGGAGGCGGAAAGGGCCCGGATAACGGCAGTTCTGGAACCGTGGCTGAGAGCACACAGGCGGTAACGGTGGATTTAGAGAAGGTACACCAGGCTGTAAAAGAGGCATATGGAGAAAACTATATTCCGAGCGCGCCTTATGACGCCCAGGCATTAAACGATATATTCGGAGTTCCGGAGGATTTATACGAGGAATTCATCGCGGAAGGGCCGATGATCAGTGTTCATGTGGACACCTTTGCCGCCATTAAGGCGAAGGAGGGAAAGGGCGAGGAGGTAGCGAAGCTTCTTGAGGCTTACCGCACCCGTCTTGTGGAAGATTCCGTGCAGTATCCTATGAACATCAGCAAGGTGGAGGCTTCCGAAGTCGTACGCCACGGAGATTACGTCTTCTTTGTGATGCTGGGGACTGCTTCAGACGAAGCACAGGCCGAGGGCGAAGAGGCGGCTCTTCAATCTGCACAGGGAGAAAACAAGAAGGCTGTCGATGCAATTAACGCATTTTTTGAGGGATAAACATGGTATTTTCCAGCCTGTTATTCTTATTCCGGTTTCTGCCGGTTCTGTTGATTGTGTATTTTGTCGCTCCCAGGAGGTACCGCAATGGGGTTCTGTTCCTTGGGAGCCTCATTTTTTATGGCTGGGGAGAACCGGTGTATATCTCTTTGCTGCTGTTTTCCACTCTGGTCGATTACATCCATGGGCGGCTGGTATGGCGTTTTATGGAGGAGGGAAAACAGCAGCGGGCCAGGCTCTGTGTGGCCTCCTCCGTCATCATCAATCTGGGACTTTTAGGAGTTTTTAAATACGCGGATTTCCTGATGGAGACTGTGGGGCGGCTTTTTGGGATCCCGCTTCCCCTGCCGGGGCTGGCGCTTCCGATCGGCATTTCCTTTTATACGTTTCAGACCATGTCGTATACCATCGATATATACCGGAAAGAGGCCGCTCCACAGAAGAATATCATTGATTTCGGAGCCTATGTCTCCATGTTTCCCCAGCTGATCGCCGGGCCGATCGTGAGGTATCACACCATCGCAGAGGAACTGCAGGAGCGGACTGAGAACTTCGCCGGATTTTCCAGGGGAGTGTTTCTGTTTACCGTGGGTCTGGGCAAGAAGGTGCTGATTGCCAATACCACGGGCGCTCTGTGGACACAAATTTCGGGTGTTCCGGATGCCGAGCGTACCGTTTTGATGATGTGGCTGGGGATTCTGGCGTTTGGCATGCAGATTTACTTTGATTTTTCCGGCTATTCGGATATGGCCATGGGACTGGGAGCGATGATGGGCTTTCATTTTCCGGAGAATTTCCGTTATCCCTACACAGCGAAAAGCATCACGGATTTCTGGCGCAGGTGGCATATTACCTTAAGCACATGGTTTAAGGAATACGTGTACATTCCGTTGGGCGGCAACCGGAAGGGCGCGGCGGTGCAGATACGGAACATTCTGATCGTCTGGCTGCTTACGGGAATCTGGCACGGAGCGGCGTGGAATTATCTCCTTTGGGGGCTTTACTTCGGCGTGCTTCTGCTGCTTGAGAAGCTGCTGTTAAAACCGTATCTGGAGAAACTGCCCTCCCCGGTCAGAAGTGCATACGCCATGATTTTTGTTTTTCTCGGATGGGTCCTGTTCGCGCATGAAGATATGGGCGGGGGGCTGCGGTATCTGATGCAGATGGCCGGTGCCGGAGGCATTGCCTTTACAAGCCGGAGAACGTGGTATTTGCTGGTGACCAGTCTGCCTCTTATCGCGGCGTCTGTTCTGGGCTCCACACCGCTGCCGGGCACTCTGTGCAGGAAGATGAAGGGACGGGTGAGGGAGACGGCGGAGCTTCTGTTTGTAGCTGTTGTTCTCGTGCTGTCTGTGGCATTTCTGGTAGATGCCAGCTATAATCCGTTCCTGTATTTCAGGTTTTAGAAGAAGGCGAAAGGCTGGTAATAAGGAGAACTATGGAGAAAGAAAAACACAGTGGCAGAGGCAGAGGAGTGACATTCCTGTTTCTGGGCTTTTTGGGAGTGCTGTCGCTGTTGAGTATCGTCACACCGCAGAAGGCTTTTTCCGATTCGGAGAACCGGTATTTCACAGAAAAAACCGGAATTTTCGGTGAAATCCCTGCTGAATGGAAGCTATGGAGAGAAGTATGAGCAGTACTTGAGCGATCAGTTCCCGGGAAGAAACGTCTGGATCGGAATGAAGGTTACGACAGAACGTCTTGCCCTGCAGGAAGATGTGAACGGCGTCTATTTCGGAAAAGACGGATATCTGATTGAGAAGTTTGACACAGAGGACCTGGAAGGGGAGCAGCTGAATAAAAATATCGGAAAGCTGGCCGCATTTACGGGGGCCGCAGAGAAATCTCTGGGGAAGGATCATGTCAGGGTGATGCTGGTACCGTCTGCGTCTCAGATCATCACAGAACGCCTGCCGTTTCTCGCTGCACCCTACGATCAGGGCCGGGTGATCGAGATGCTGTGCAGAAGCTTAAAGGAAGCGGGAGGTTCCCGGGAGACGGTGCTTCCGGCAGAAGAATATTTAAAACGGTATCGGGAAGAAGCGCTGTATTACCGTACGGACCATCACTGGACAGCCAGAGGAGCGTATCTGGGATACCGGCTGTGGGCGGAGTCCGTGGGGCTTACTCCGTGGACGGAAGAGATGTTTGATATTCAGACGGTAAACAGCGAGTTTCACGGGACGATATATTCCAAACTCAATGTTCCGTGGCGGTACGACACCATTGAAGTGTGGCAGCCGAAGGAAGAAAAGGATTACCGGGTATCCTTCGATGGGGAGCCGAAAGAATACGATTCCCTTTACTTTCCCGGTGCGTTGGAGGGGAAGGACAAATACGCCGTGTACCTCGACGGCAATCATGCCATAACCAAAATCGAAAACAGGAGTATCACGGGAGATCAGAAGGAGAAGAAACTGCTCATGATCAAAGACTCCTATGCCCACAGCTTCGCGGTGTTTGCCGCCAATCATTTCGGAACCGTTTATATGGCGGATCTGCGGTATCTGAACCTGAATTTGAAGGAGTGGATGGAGGAACAGGAGATTACGGACGTTCTGGTGCTGTATCAGATTCCGGGATTCGCAAAAGAGAAATCGGTGTCAAAGCTGGTTTATGACAGATAGCGGGCCGGAAATTAAATTAGGCTCTTGACAAATAAATCGAAACCTCATATACTAATCAATAACTTCATAAGTTTAAACAGGCGTTGATAAGAACAAGTAATAATACGCAAAAGCACACAGAAAGCAGCCGGCCGATGAGAGGCGCGTGGAAAGCGGATTATGAATACATCTTTGAGCTTCACACTGAAAGCCGATGGAAAAAGGACTTAAGGTCCTGTGGACCGGTGAGTAGACTGTGACGGATTCCTGCACACGTTATCGTGCTAGAGTATAAGAATCGTACTCGAAAAGGTAAACGGCGTGAGCCGTTTATAAATTAAGGTGGTAACACGGGATTACAGTCTCGTCCTTTGAACAGGATGGGACTTTTTTTGTATCACAAAATAATTACAGGAAAAGGAGAAAACAATTATGACAGCATACGAGGAACTGAAAGCCCGCGGCCTCATTGCCCAGGTGACAAATGAAGAAGAGATCAGTAAAATGATCAATGAAGGGAAAGCTGTATTCTATATCGGCTTTGATCCAACCGCGGACAGCCTTCACGTAGGACATTTTATGGCGCTTTGCCTGATGAAGCGTTTACAGGAGGCTGGAAATAAACCGATCGCGCTGATCGGAGGCGGTACTGGAATGATCGGCGATCCGTCAGGGCGCAGTGATTTACGCCAGATGATGACTGTGGAGACGATTCAGCACAACTGTGACTGTTTCAAGAAGCAGATGAGCCGTTTTATCGATTTTTCTGAAGGAAAGGCCATGATGGTCAACAATGCAGACTGGCTGCTGGATTTGAACTACGTCGATTTTCTGCGTGAGGTGGGAACACATTTTTCCGTCAACAACATGCTGAGGGCGGAGTGCTATAAGCAGCGTATGGAGAAGGGTTTAAGCTTCCTGGAGTTTAACTACATGATCATGCAGAGCTACGATTTCTATGAGCTGTTTAAGCGTTACGGCTGTAATATGCAGTTCGGCGGCGACGATCAGTGGAGCAACATGCTGGGCGGCACAGAGCTGATCCGCCGGAAACTGGGAAAAGATGCCCACGCCATGACCATCACCCTGCTTCTCAACTCCGAGGGCAAGAAGATGGGCAAGACGCAGTCCGGTGCAGTATGGCTCGATCCAAACAAGACCACGCCGTTTGACTTCTATCAGTACTGGAGAAATGTAGGAGACGCAGATGTCTTAAAATGTCTCCGCATGCTGACCTTCCTGCCGATTGAGCAGATCAATGAGATGGATCAGTGGGAGGGAAGCCAGTTAAATCAGGCAAAGGAAATCCTGGCTTATGAGCTGACAAAACTGGTTCACGGCGAGGAAGAGGCGGAAAAATCTCAGAAGAGCGCCCGCGAGCTGTTTACCGGCGGGAATGCGGCTGATATGCCAACCTGTGAACTGACGGATGAGGATTTCAGAGACGGAACCATCGATATTCTGGATATTCTTCATAAATCCGGCCTTGCCGGTTCCCGTTCCGAGGCGAGACGCAATGTGGAACAGGGCGGCGTATCTGTTGACGGCAATGCAGTCAATGATGTGAAGGCTGTATTTACAAAAGAGAGTCTGCAGGGAGAAGGCGTCGTAGTGAAGCGCGGTAAGAAGAAATTTGTGAAGGTAATTGCAAAATAGAACCGGGAAAAGGGACGCTTTATGGGGCTGCAGCTCCATAAGAATCTGTAAGGTATGTAAGATACAGAGGGAAGCGGTAAATGCTTGTGGCGTTTACCGCTTCCCTCTGTTTTCCGGTTTTCAGCTGTCTGTGCTGAGTGGTACGTATATCTTAATGAAGAACGCCGTCTGCATCCGGGGTGAAGGTCTTCGCCCTGGTCAGCATTTTTCCGTTTTCCTGTAAGTAGTAGGTTTTTCCGTCAAGCGTGAGGAAACCTGTCTGCATGACGCCGGTTTCCGGATTTAAGTAATCCCCGT
>X244_Common_House_Martin__coassemble_769_pt1 | contig 12453 bp, 11 predicted proteins | sample X244_Common_House_Martin__metabat2_high_PE_003 | metagenome-assembled genome bin X244_Common_House_Martin
GAACTGCTCCGCCCCTATCTGTCCGGCGGAGCAAAAAGCGATATGCCGAATGTGCGGTTTTACTGGGATTTTTTCTCAGAAGGAAAACCCGCTTACGTGCCTGTCCGCTATATATCCCTGGCTGATGCGGTATCGCTGATCCATGACGCCGGAGGCATCGCCGTACTGGCCCATCCCGGTCAGAACCTGGACCTCAGTGAGACAGAACTGCTGAACAGCATACTTTTTCGGGAGGTTGACGGAATAGAAGCATTCTCCTCGTATCACAATGAGGAAACCTCTGCTCACTATGTGAATGTCGCAGTGAAAAATCGTCTGCTCATCACCTGCGGCAGCGATTTTCACGGAAAACACAAGCCCTCCATTAAACTCGGCAGCCACGGTGCCTCCTGGGAAGACAGCCGGATCATGGAAGTTCTGGAAAACCACCTAAAAAGCTTACTAACACAGTAAAAACGTCATCCCCATACTCGCAGACCAGGCTTCCACCGTATTTTTCCACCACCCGCTCTGCGCTCTTTAATCCCAGCCCATGGCCGGTTCCCTGCCGTTTCGTTGTAATCAGACGGTTATCCTTAACGGAAGGCGAACCGGCCATGGAATTGGACAGCTCAATGAATACCATTTCTCCCGTTCTCCGTATCTTAACGGCAATCCAGCGTTCCCCTGCTTCCACTTGATCAGCCGCCTCCACAGCGTTATCCAGCAGGTTGGAAAATAAGCTGCACTTCTCCCGGTCTTCCATATCTCCCAGTGTCAGGGCGTCCGCCTGAATGGTAAAACGGATTTTCTTTTTTATCGCGCTGCTTCTGGTATTATTCAGCAGCACATCCAGAACGGGATCGCCAGTCCACACCATCATCTCCAACTGGCGCAGCGGCTCTCCCATCTGCTCCAGATACATCTCCGCCTCTTCAAGCTTTCCCTCACCAATCATGGAAGAAAGCACAAGCAGATGATTTTTCATATCGTGGGACAGTTCCTCCTGCTCCCTCTGCTGCCGCACCATCAAATCGTACTCCCTGTCGATCATCTGCTCTTTCATCTCCAGCGCAAGACGCTGCTTCTGTTCCTCTACATATTTCGAGTAAAACAGCAGGAGAAAATAGATGAGAAACAGCAGAATAATACACATACTCCACCCAAACAGCGCATGGAGGCTCGTCTCCTGAATGGTAAGCCACGACAGGAACCCGACGCCGCATAATCCCAGTCCGGATGTCAAAAACAGCATTCCCGGATTGTAGGCCAGTTTCCTGCGAAATGCCTTCCTCGCCAGAAAATACGCTGCAGTCAGCAACAGTTTATCCGCCGCCTGATACACCAGCCGCCACTGCGACAGCTGGGCGATCACCATCTGGGCAAACTGCTGGTTCTTTAAAAATACGCCCATCACGGAGATACAGAAAAAATCAATAATATAGACGCACAGAATATAGAAGCTCACCAGGGAAACGGCGTAAAACACATCTACATGGAAGATAAGCACCGTCGTCATGCAGATATAGAAAACAAACCACAGGGTAACGAGAAACGGGAAGACATGCAGGGAATCCGCAATGAAAACCGTCACCAGCAGCACGCCGGACAGCAGAAAAAAGCGGATCTTCCCTTTAGCCTTTTCAGGAAAAAACAGCTGGATAAAAAAGTAACAGATCAGGGCCTCGAAAAAATAGGCTGCCAGTTCGCAAAGCTTGAATATGGTATTCATAAATGCCTCCGGAAGAAACCGGTGATGGTCTCTCTCACTTCTTTCGCATGATTCTGGCTCACCGGGAGCACGGTTTTATTGTCAAGAACCACCGATGTGCCCTCCATTTTCCATACATGATACAAGTTGATCACATAGCCCCTCTCGATCATCAGGAATTCCTCCCTGTCCAGCTCCTCTTTCAGCTGCCCAAGAGCTTTCCGCACCGGGATCTCCTCGTCCTCCAGAACCATCACAGAGTACTTCTGTTTTTTATAAATATAAAGGATATCGCTCACCGCCACCCTTATGATCTGGCGCGGCGTCTCCACCACGTAGCACTCCTTCACTTTCCAGGAGAGCAGCCGGATCCCATCCGAAACCGCCATGGGGAGGCAGCTTTCCACCTCCGCCTTGGGAATATACCGGAAAATAGAGAGTTCAAAAGACTTCACCGCGTACTTTGTATGGGAGGTTATAAAGGAAACGAGTGCCTGCGGCAGTGAAGCTTTGATGAGATCCACCAGCTCCATGCCGGAAAGCCCCGGCATCTCAATATCGAGAAAAAGCATGTCAAAATACCGCTTTTCTCCGATATCGTATGCCAGCATACCACTGTCTGTATAGAGGGAAACCTCCGCCGAAACGCCCAGTCCGCGGCATTCCGCTTCAATCAGTATTTTTACCCGCTCCGCAAATGCGGGCTCGTCATCACAAACCGCTATCCGTACCAACTGTATCGTCACCTCACTCTCCCACTGCCTGTTTCACAATTTCCCGACCGATTTCTCTCACCCGGTCTGATATCTGGTAATCCTCATCCTCATACAGGAATTTATGAAGCCCGGCCACATTGGTCTCCAGTGTATTGGGAATCACACAGTGGCCCAGTTTTCCAATGGTGGCCGTTCCATACTCCTGTGGGAATCCCTCCGTTTCTACCATATGGTACTTCCCGGCGTTTTTTCCCAGAGAGAGGCCATCCGCCATGGTTATGCTTGTGGAAACCTGCGGCAGCACCGTCTCAAGCAGGCGGCTGATCGTGGCCAAATCCGCGGTTTTCAGTTTTTCCAGAACCGCCTCCATCACCTTTCTCTGCCTCTCCGTCCTCTGCATATCCGTGTCCATCAGGCGCAGCCTGCAGTAGGCCACCGCCTGGACTCCGTCTAAATGGGTCAGTCCAGGGCCGGTTAAATGGACCGAAGGGATCCCGGTACGTTCCACGGTCTCTGTAATAAACGAGTTGATGTAGGCATATTCCGCCTTTGTAATATCCATGTCGATCCCGCCCAGAAGGTTGACTGCATCTGCCGCCGCCGACCAGGAGAATGATACGTAGTCCATGATATCTAAATCCAGATTCTCATTCAGTGCCGTGACTGCCTGCTCCGGTCCGCCCTCTGCATAGCTGGAGTTAATCTTTCTGCATTTGCCTTCGGCCACGTTGCTCATCAGCAGCGTATCCCGGTAAACCGACGCCAGCCGGATTTCTCCGCTGTCCCGTTTTACAGTCAGGACCATCTGTGTATCAGCGTTGGTTCCCCTGCCTAAGTTTCCGTCACGGCTGTCCACGCCGAAAATGGCCACGGTCCAATAGCCGCCCATCTTTTCTTCCGTCTCCTCTTTCAGATTATCATTTTTGATTTCCTTGATATCCGCATCCGGGATCTTCTGTATGGTGGAAGCCAGCTTCGTCACATAAAGCATGGCAGAACAGATGAAAAACAGGATCAGCGCCATGACACACGCCGCCGCTTTCTTCCATATGGGCTTTCGGGTTCCTTCTTTTTTCTTATCTTTGAGTTCGTACATATACCGCCGTTCCTTTCCGGAATATAATCCTGCTGCCGGGCTTTCTACTGTGATATTCCGTATCTGCTATTGTACCACGTCCACTAAGCTGGTGAAAGACCTTGCTCTGTGTTTTAAGATACCGGCTGCTCTGTTATTTGATGGTTTTATTATAGCGGTTTGAGGAGGGGGGCGGTGTTATGTGGCCGCGAATGGGCATTTTTTTGCCGCGATATTAAAAAACAAAACCTCAGGATCGTCCTGAGGTTTTGCAGTCTTACTTTTCCAAATTGATAAACATATCATCGAACATATCCATGAAATATGCTGCTGTCGAAGTATCATCCCTGTCCTTAATATGAATCAGGTTCAATAAATTCTGGTCAGACTAACTCACCTGCGCATGAAGCGCGCCCGTGAACTGCTCACTCATTTTCCGGAGATGAAGATGACGGATATTGCCGCAGAGATCGGTCTGGGCGACAACCCGCAGTATTTCAGCCAGCTGTTCAAGAAATATGAAGGGATCACGCCTTCCCAGCTTTCTTCTGCACCGGGGCAGGAGGATATCTGACGGCCACCGCTGAAGCAGAATGCCCCGGTTACTTCCATAGCCGAAAGGTCTTTCCATACGCGCATTCAGGCGGCAGCGAGGGATGAAACAGAGCCCGAAACAAATTTACCTTCTGGCAGGTCGGGCATCTGCGGAAACGGTTTTCATATACGCGGCACAAATGCGTTTTCTCATCGAGAAACTCGCAGGGAGAGGCAAAATTAATTCTGACCTCTCCCCTGCGTGTGACGGAACGGGTATAGCAGCACAGCCCGCATTGGCTGCATAACTCATCCCAGTTCTCATGCCATTTCCTGTATTCTCTCCATATGCGAAGCGGCAGGAAGCCGCGGTCACGGCGCATAATTGATAGCGAGCGTAATCTCCAGTTTCTTTTCAGCCTGACTGTCTTCTGCCGCATATCCAAGGGCCGCACCTGAAATCGGAGTAAATCCCTCGGGAATTCCAAGTTCTTTTTGCAGCTCCGGCATGTTTGCGATCACGTTGACCGCTCCCCAGAGATAGATGTTATCTACGCCTAAATCCGTGGCAGCCAGCAGCATATTCTCCATAACACAGCCCACGTTTGCATACTGGATATTGGGAAACTTCGGTTCTGATGACGATACCAGTACAAGGACAGGCGCACCGTACAGAACGTCGCGGTCCATATGGAAGGCCTCTTTGACGGCCTCACTGATTTTACTGAGAGTTTCAGGGTTCTGGACGACTGTCAGGTGAAGTGACGAATAATCGCCGGCTCCTACAGGGGCCGCGCACCCGGCTGCAAGAATCGCATCCAGCTCTGGTTTTGCAACTGCCTGATCCGGCATAAACGCTCTGGTTGACTTTCTCTTTGCAATCGCTTTCATGGTTTCCATCTTAAATCTCCTTCTCTGTCATTATTTTTATTTGCTATTCCACCGTCCCCACATAGGCAAACCCTTTCGGAGGCGTTGGAGCACTGCTTTGGTTTACCGTAAAGCGGAATGATTTTCCCTCATGGTCCCCTGCTGCTTTCAAATGGGCAAGCGCAATTCCTACATCTAAATCGGTAAGGTGATAGAGTCTTCCCTTAATCCCCCCGAGACTCGGCCTGTAATAGACGTGAATCACGCCTCCGGATGCGACAAAATACCATGGCTGTCCGTTCATACCCGACGGGGCCAGGCGGGCTGCCTCAAGCCGTGAGTCTGTGCCGCTGGAAATATCCTCCAGCGGTCTGCGGTCAAAGTCGCCCGGCTTTCTCACTGCCGGCTCAGACGGCTTTCCCAGAGCGATGCCGATGATAAAATTCGGGTCAGGCTGACGGGGGCTGACGCTGTTAAGCCAGCGAGTGGCATACCCCCTGGAATAGAGGTACAGTTCCGCCTGCTGGAAGCAGAAACCCGCCGCTGTATTCCGCAGCGGATGTTCCCTCCCTGATATAAGCAGGTAATGGGGTGCTTTAGGAAGCGCCAATCCTTTCACGCCGTCTGCCCCCACAATTTTATGGGTGAGCTTCACTTCAGGAACCAGCGGCTTCACACTTGTGATAAATGTCTCAAAGTCTTCCAATTCCTGGGCGGAAAGCGGCGCCGAGTCAAATTTACGGGTTGATGCACGGGTGAAAATGCTTGAATACGTATCCATCCTTTTTTCCTTCCTTTTCCCCGGTTTTGAGGAATGTGTGATTGGAGTTCATAAAAACATTGTTATATTCCGACAACTGTTGTATGATTAAAATATACCATTTTTCCGCCGCCTGATCAACCAACAGATAAGGCGTTATTGTCGGATTGTAAGGGAGTTACCTATATGAAAAAACAGCCTGAAATTACATCTGCCACCAAAAAAACCTTTGTTGATGCCTTTTGTTCTCTCTATCTGCATACCCCGATTGAAAAAATAACCGTTCAGGAAATCGTCAGGAGAGCCGGATATAACAGAAGCACCTTTTACCAGTATTTCAGGGATGTAAATGATCTGCTCACATATCTGGAGGACGAGATAATTGAGAACATCAGAGAGAAGGTAGACATGAATTTTGACCAGATCGACTTTGCTGATTCTTTTATTCGCTCTTTCTCCAGTCTTCACGAGGAGACAGAAAAGTATGTGGCCATGCTGCTTACCAATCCCGACAACACAAAGTTTACCCAACGGGTGAAAACAGCGATGATGCCGGTTCTTCTTCGGCATTTCAATATTTCGGAAAATGATGAGAAAGCGGTTTATGTGCTGGAATTCTATCTGGCCGGAGTCATTGCTATTGCCAGCCATTGGCTGGCTGAGGGAAGAAAAGTTCCGATCATCGAAGTCGGAAGGCTGATACACACCCTGCTGACAGAGGGCGTGTTGAGTGCACTGGGACGTGAACATGCAGATTGTGACTGAACAGGAATCAGGCAATTTGCTGTCTGTGAAACGGCTGTAATCCAAATGAAAACCCCAGGACTTGCCCTCCTGGGGTTTTCTCTTGACGCCTGCATAAAAGATTTGCTCTCTTTTTTGCTTAGTAACAGTAAATCGCGTATTTGAAGCAGTTTCAACTATTATTTATTATTAAGCGCCGCCTGAGCCGCAGCCAGTCTTGCGATCGGCACACGGAACGGAGAACAGGATACGTAGTTTAAGCCTACCTTGTGGCAGAACTCGATGGAGGACGGATCGCCGCCATGCTCGCCGCAGATACCAAGCTTGATGTCAGGTCTTGTCTTTCTGCCCTTTTCAGCAGCCATCTGCACAAGCTGTCCAACGCCGGTCTGGTCAAGTCTTGCGAATGGATCAGACTCGTAGATCTTAGCTTTGTAGTAGGAGTCTAAGAACTTGCCTGCATCATCACGGGAGAATCCGAATGTCATCTGTGTTAAGTCGTTGGTACCGAAGGAGAAGAACTCTGCTTCCTCAGCAACAGCGTCAGCGGTCAGTGCAGCTCTCGGGATCTCGATCATGGTACCGATATGGTACTGGATATCAGAGCCTTTCTCTGCCTTAACTGCTTCTGCAGTCTCAACTACAATATCTTTTACAAACTTTAATTCCTTCTTCTCGCCTACCAGCGGGATCATGATCTCAGGAATGATGTCGTATCCGTCTTCTTCTTTTACTTCGATGGCAGCTTCCATAACGGCTCTTGTCTGCATCTTCGCAATCTCAGGATAAGTAACTGCCAGACGGCATCCTCTGTGGCCCATCATCGGGTTGAATTCGTGTAAGTCCGCACACTTCTCTTTAATCGCTTCTACGGTTAATCCCATGTCTGCAGCTAAAGCTTCGATGTCCTCTTCCTTTGTCGGAAGGAACTCATGTAACGGCGGATCTAAGTAACGAACGGTCATTGGTCTGCCTTCCAGAGCCTTGTACATTGCCTTGAAATCGCCCTTCTGGAACGGAATCAGTTCATTTAATGCTTCTTCTCTTGCTTCAACCGTATCGGAAAGGATCATCTTTCTGATCTTCGGAATTCTGTCTTCTTCGAAGAACATATGCTCGGTACGGCAGAGGCCGATACCTTCTGCGCCTAACTTCACTGCGTTTAATGTATCTGCAGGAGTATCCGCGTTTGTTCTTACATGGAGTGTTCTGAACTCATCAGCCCAGCCCATGATTCTGCCGAAGTCACCGCTTACGGTAGCTTCTACAGTAGCGATATCGCCAAGGTAAATCTTACCTGTGGAACCGTCTAAGGAGATGTAATCGCCTTCCTTGATGGTATGTCCGCCAAGCTCGAAGTACTTAGCTGCTTCATCAATCTTGATCTCGCCGCAGCCGGATACGCATGCGGTACCCATACCACGTGCAACTACTGCTGCATGGGAGGTCATGCCGCCGCGAACGGTTAAGATACCTTCTGCTGCGTGCATTCCTTCGATATCCTCAGGAGAAGTCTCAAGACGAACAAGGATTACTCTCTCGCCTGCCTCATGATGAGCCTTTGCGTCCTCAGCTGTGAAGTAAACCTTACCAGCCGCAGCACCAGGAGATGCCGGAAGGGCGGAACCGATCACTTCGCCTGCCTTTAATGCAGCGGTATCGAATGTCGGATGCAGTAACTGATCGAGGGATTTTGCTTCGATTCTTAAAACTGCTTCCTGTGGTGTAATCTTTCCTTCGTCTACTAAATCGCAGGCAATCTTGATGGCTGCCGGAGCAGTTCTCTTGCCGTTACGTGTCTGTAAGAAGTATAATTTGCCTTCCTGGATTGTGAATTCCATATCCTGCATATCGCGGTAATGGTCTTCCAGCTTGTGAGCGATTGCCATGAATTCTTTGCAGCATTCCGGTAAATCCTCAGCCAGCTTCGTGATCGGCTGCGGTGTACGGATACCGGCAACAACGTCCTCGCCCTGAGCGTTGATTAAGTACTCGCCGTAGATGCCGTTCTCACCAGTCGATGGGTTACGTGTAAATGCAACGCCTGTACCGGAGGTATTGCCCATGTTGCCGAATACCATGGCCTGTACGTTTACAGCGGTACCCAGTCGCCGGGGATATCGTTCATACGTCTGTAAACGATCGCACGAGGGTTGTCCCAGGAACGGAAAACAGCCTTAGCAGCTTCCATCAGCTGAACCTTCGGATCCTGCGGGAATTCCTCGCCCATCTTCTCTTTATAAATAGATTTGTATTTTGCGATAACTTCCTTTAAATCATCAGCAGTTAAGTCTGTATCGTACTTAGCTCCCTTAGATTCCTTGACTTCATCAAGGATGCCCTCGAAGAAAGTCTTGCTCATCTCCATAACAACATCGGAGAACATCTGGATAAATCTTCTGTAAGAATCGTATGCAAATCTTGGGTTGCCTGTCTTCTTGGCAAATCCTTCCACTGCAACGTCGTTCAGTCCCAGGTTTAAGATGGTATCCATCATACCAGGCATGGATGCTCTTGCGCCGGAACGTACAGATACTAATAACGGATCTTCGGTATCACCGAATTTCTTGCCCTGGATTTCCTCTAATGTCTTCAGAGCATCAAAAATCTGTCCCTGAATCTCATCCGTAATCTTCTTGCCGCTGTTATAATAGTCTGTACAAGCCTCTGTCGTTACAGTAAAGCCCTGTGGAATCGGCAGGCCTAAATTAGTCATCTCTGCTAAGTTAGCTCCCTTACCGCCTAACAGGTTCTTCATGTCGGCTCTGCCTTCTTTGAACAAATAAACCCATTTTGTTGCCATAAGTATTTCCTCCTCAAATAAAGTTATCGGTTCGCTTTCACGCCGTAAGAAAAAAGCGCGCGAAAGACCTGTCAATATTATAGCATAATTCAATTTCTAGTAAAGGGGTTTTCTTGATTTACTGGCAAAAATTCGCTCTTTTTTCAGTACAATTTTATGAAAGTGCTTTCAAATTCTGTCATTTTCTGATATGCGATTTTCATTCGTATATACGATTTTCCATTATCTGACAGGTTCCGGCTATTATCAGAAATCCCGTTTCTTCCTTCTGTATAATCTCACAGTTTACCGCTGTCGGAAAAGCGGACTTTTTCAGGCTGAAACCGTTTCGATGCACGGTGAAAGACCTGGCGGAAAAGCAGCTCCCGGATAATATATAAAGTCTTTGCAAGATACTCTTTTTTGGGAGTTTCCCGGAAAAAATCGTCTTCCAGACCCTCACGGCTGGAGTTATCCAAAGTTCCTTCAAACAGAACATACGGCTCCAGCAGTTCGGAAAAGAGTTTGGGTGTATACCGGTAATACGGCTTGTGGAGCGTGATCCCCGCCTCCTCCAGCACTCTGGCAACAAACTCCCCGCAGTTGTATGCCTTGTAAAGCGGATGGCCGCCGAAAAGGGGGATCAGCAGCATATGGATCAGATTATACATGATCTCAGGATCATGCTTCACGTCTTCCATGAATCGTATGGCGTTTCCATATCCCGCCCTCGAGACCGGTACCCGGAAAATCTTTGTGTAGATGGGCACATCCTCTCCCAGCGTATAATAGATCCTCTTCTCCTCGATATATCCGGATATGGGCGGCGTCCTGGCCCGCAGCCTGGAAAATGCGTAAAAATGAGTATACGTATCATCCAGCGATACCGCCACATGGGTGTACCGGTACCCCGTCGCCTTCTGTGTCAGGCGGCCAAAACCGGAAGGGAGGTAGAGGAGCAGAACATATAAGTATTCCATCACTGTTCCTTTCTTGCCTTTTTTCTTATTCTACCATATAATTTTATCAGATAACAGCGCATTTGAACGCAGCGAACGCCGGCTGCTCATAACAGGGAGGTGTCATATGATTCTGCTGGTAAAACCGGAAGCCGCAGGCAGCGGATTCAGCCTGGATATGGCTCTTAAGACAGAGCCTCTGGAACTGGAGTATATAAAAGCCATGCTGAAGGAATTTGATGTGGAGAGCATCATCTATGAGGCATCCTTCGACAGGCGCAGTTTTGATGAAGTTTTCAGGGAGTACACCCCCGATGCGGTTGCTGTCACCGGTTATATCACTCAGGAAAACATTATGCTCTCCTACGTCCGGCGCGCAAAGGAGCTGTGTCCCGGCTGCATCACCATGGTGGGCGGCTCACATGCACAGCTGAATCCGGAGCGTTTCTTCGATCCGGCGGTGTCATACATATGCCGTTCCGACAATATCTACGCGATTGCTGATGTTTTGATGGCAGAAGGGATCATTCCGCTCAAAAATGGCTCCTGTCCCCCGGAACTGTCCTCCATTGACGGACTCTGCTATCAGGAACAGAGCTGCCTCCCGGAAAACGGCACGGTACAAAATGGCGCAGTCTCACGGAATAAGAGCCTCTGGCGCAAAAATCCCATGAAACCGTTTGATATAAACAAACTGCCAATTCCGGACCGCACGACATTTTCCCTTTATCAGAGCCATTACCGCTACTTAGACGTCTCCCCTGTCGCCCTCTTAAAGACCTCATCGTCCTGTCCCTTCCACTGTGCCTTCTGCTACGGCCGCCAGCTCAACTGCGGTACCTACTGCCAGAGGGATTTAGAAGCGGTCATTGAGGAGCTGGAGACCATCCCCTGCGATCACATCCAGATTGCCGATGACGACTTTTTATTCGATGTTCCAAGGCTCAAAACCTTTATCCGGCTGCTCCGGGAACGGAATATCAAAAAAACCTTTATCTGCTACGGACGATCCGATTTCATTGCCGCCCACGAATCCCTGATCCGGGAGCTGGCAGAAGCCGGCTTCCGCTACATCATGGTCGGTTTGGAGGCGGTTTCCGACAGCTTTCTGGATTCCTACCAGAAGCATTCCTCGCAGGCCCTCAATATACAGACCATCCGGATTCTTCATAAATACGGCATCAATCTGGTGGGGCTTTTTATCATCGACAGCCGTTTTAAAAAAGAGGATTTCCGCAATATGCGGCGGTTTATTCATGCACACCGGATCACTTATACGGGAGTTTCCATCTTTACACCCATACCGGGGACGCCGCTCTTTAATGAATACCGCGACCGGCTCACCACGGAAAATTATGAAAAATGGGACTTCATGCACCTGGTGGTCAAACCGGAATGCATGAGCCGCTTCCATTTTTATTTTGAATACTATCTTCTCATCATGGATTTATTTCGAATTGCGCAGAAAGCCGGAATATACAGCTTTCTGCGGCTGAAAGACTATAAGAATATTTTTTTGAAGTTGCTCTTTACAGACAGCTTTAAACTGCGGCCGGGCCGTTAGAAGGAAGTTTTTTATTCTGCGCTGTCAGAAGAAAACGGCAGACAAAAAGCGTTAAAAACTCGGTCACAGGCATAACGGACCAGATTCCGGTAACGCCGAATGCAATCGGCAGCAGGAACACAAGAACAGCATTTAATACCATCCCTCTCATCATACAGATGAACAGGGAGTATCCCGGCTTCATCACGGACTGGAAATACGTGCTGTAAAGAATATTAAAGCCCATGGCGAAGAACGACAGGAAATAGATCCGCACGGCCGGGATGGACATGGCCAGAATCTCCGCCGTAGGCTTTACAAAGGCTGCCGTCACCAGAGCCGGCAGTAAAAGGCCGATTCCCGTAAAGAGAACGCCCGACACGGTCACCGCCATTTCACCCAAATGGCGTGTCTCCTTTAACCGTTCCTTCCTGCCTGCGCCGTAATTGGTCGCAAGAATCGGCTGAACCGCCTGGGATATGCCGTTGCTGATGGAAGCCACGATCAGGGCGCTGTTGGAAATGATTCCATACACCACGACGCCCAGATCCCCGACGTAGACAAGAAGCTGGCGGTTGAATAAAAATGTCACCACGCCATTGCACATCTCCAGCAGGAAGCTGGCAAAGCCGGCTGTCACCACTTCCCATGCCTTCCTCCAGTTCGGGCGGGCCACCGTCTTAAGCGTGCTCTCCGGTGAGAAAAAATGAGTCAGCAGGATTCCCACCGTCAGGAGGGAGCCGATCACCGAGGCGACCGCTGCCCCTGCCATCCCCATCT
>X244_Common_House_Martin__coassemble_776_pt1 | contig 12200 bp, 9 predicted proteins | sample X244_Common_House_Martin__metabat2_high_PE_003 | metagenome-assembled genome bin X244_Common_House_Martin
CTGCTGCTGCCTGCTGCCATTCTTTATAAACCGCAGCAGCCGGCTCTCATACGCCCTCAGCGCAGCGGTCTCCATCGGAGCATCCTCCGCCTTAAGCTCTCCCGTATCGAGACACAGTTCCGCATCATATACGCAGCCGGCCCGTCTGCATGTGACGGACACTTCCGTGTCACAGCAGCCCTGATTCACCAGAAATACGTAATACGCTTCCCCATCTTCCCTGACCGAGGTGATGATATCCTTTCGTTCCGAATCTCTTGGCTTTAGATCAAAGGATAAGTCGGCCGCATCCCTGCACCAGTCACACCACGCCGCATCCCGGATCTCCTGGAAGTGACGCCGGTCTTCCCGCCGGTTCAGTTCCAGATCAGACCAGTCGGCCTTCTCCTGATTTCTGTCGATCACCCCCTCCGGCAGATTTCCCAGGAAGACAAGCCTGCCGCCGCAGGCCGCAAATTCCCGGATCTTCTCACAGGCCGCAGCCTCGATCCAGTCCGTCGGCGGTATGACCAGCACGCGGTAGGAAGCCCTGCCGATGCGAATCTCTCCGCCCTGTATTTCCGCCTGTTCCAGAATTTCCGTGTCGAGATGCTCATAGTCGATCTGGCTGAATAAGAGTTCCTTGCATACCGCAACCCAGTCGTTCCGTATCTGGTCGCATTTCTGCCGTTCCGCCTCATCCTCTCCCTGATAGGCAAAACCGATAAACGGTTCACCCAGATACGCCCACAGAGTTGCCGCCGGATCGAGCACCGCCACATGGATATCCGCTTCCGTGTTCGTTACCCACGTACCGAGCCGTCCCGCATAATCCGCAAGGAGGCGGTAATGCTTCCAGTACGGATTCTGTAAAAACTGGGAGGGAGGCGCATCATGTTTCGTGATACTGTCGATGGTATAGTAAAACGCATGTACATTATAAAAATTGATTCCGCTTGCTCCAAGCCGGTCGAACATCCACTTCGCATCCTGAAGAGTCATGGTCCACCCCACGCTGTGGAAGCTTTCAATCATGGAAAACTGTTTTCCCAGCTGACGGGTCAGAGAGCTGACCGCTTTCGCATTGGAACGGTACTTTTTTATGTATTCATCGTAAATCCACTCCAGAGGCCGCCCCAGCTTCTCATGGGCGGTATCTCCTCCCACGATCGTACTGTAACGCTGAGTGCTCATGCGCATGGATGGGACCTCCGTGGCATACTCCAGATGATGGCTGCAGCACCAGTCTGACACCTGCTTATGATAACTTTCCACAAACAGCTTATGGATCGCGTCATAGAGATCATACCGTATGGTATAGGCATTTTTGTATGCCGCATTGTGCAGTGCCGGCAGATGGTCCAGAAGATCGTATCCCTTCACCTGCTTAAAGTATTCCGGCAGCCGTTTGGACCACGGAATCGGACTTAAAAGTCCCACCTCGTCGGAAAACATGCCGTAAATACTCTTTCCAAACTCCCTGCCCATGTACGCTTCATACTTCTCGTGGGTCGTTTCCAGAAAGGTCTGAACCGCCTCCTTCGAACACGGATCGAAAAAACCGCCGTAATACTTAAACTCACCGAGAGCTGCCTGGGTATACACCTCCACCCGCCAGCTTCCCTCAGACAGTGTTCCCCTTAATATCCGTTCCGGACGATAGGTGAAAAAGCGCTTGTTGTTGTATTTCGTCAGGCCGGTCGTCTGGTAAATCTCCTCCGTCTGAAGACTGCCGGCCAGATCTTTAAGATCCATGGGATGGTCATAATCCACACTCCCGTCTTCGGCCGGAAACGCCTTTGCATAAAGCAGCTCACACCAGCCCAGATTCAGCTCAAACTTACCGCCCTCCGGCAGATCCAGAGACCGGTGATTTAAAACCATGTGCTCCGCCTCCGGATGCTTTAGCAGCACCTCGCCGCCGCTCATGCCGCTGGGATAGGGATACTCATCATAAAGCCACGTTTCCAGACCGTTTGCCGCCGCTTCTCCAGCCGCATAGTCCACCTTTTTAAACCATTCCTCCGACAGATAGGGGACCTTCTGTCCCTGTCTTGCACAGATAAAGGCCCCGCCAAGGCCTTTATCCGACATTTCCTCTATCTGATGTTTTATTTCGTCCTCCGCCATATCGCCGTTCCAGAACCAGAACGGCTTGATCCGGCTTCGGGCGGGAGGATTTTTAAATTCCTCAAACCAATCCATTTTCTCTCCTCCGCCTCAAGGGCTTTCCTTAAAACACCTTACGCACTAATTACTTTCTGCTATTTCGACTGTAAATACTGGTCGTACTCCGCTTTCAGCCTCGTCATCTCAGATGCCCAGCTGTCTAAATACTCCTGTGCGGTCATATTGCCGAGAAGCACATTCTGGAAGCCTTCTACCAGAGTATTCTGGTGCAGGTCGTAATAGCCAATTACATTGATTGGAAGCGTAGTCACGGTAGTGCCGGGATCTAAGAGCGCGTCTGCCGCTTCCTTAATCGGGCCTGCCTTTTGTACCCAATCGTCCTCCAGCGCCTCTTTATTGCACGGAATCTGACCGATCTGCTCACTGATATAGCTGCACGCCTCATGCTGTGCCAGGAAGCTGACGAACTTAAAAGCTTCTGCCGGATGCTTGGAATCCTTGAATACGGATAAACACATGGCGCCGTTGGATACAATGGTTCTCGTTCCGTTTACCGCATTTAAGCGTACCAGTCCGGCAAATCCGTCCTCACCCAGCGTCTGCACATGCTGGCCGTATGACCCCAGATTGTGGAAGATCATACCTGCAGAACCGGAATCAAACGCAGCGTTCATCTCGGCCACCGCATTGGTGATATCGCTCTCCGGTGTATATACATTGTAAATACTGGCAAATTTCTCAAGCAGCTCCACATGAGCCGGATCATTTGCCGTGGAGTTTCCATTCTCATCAAACATATCCAGCTGACCGGAATACTGATACATCATCTGTTCAAACTGCTGAGAGCTTCCGGCTCCGCCGCGGATTGAGAAGCCGTAGACGCCGTTTGCCTTATCAGTCATCTTCTCCACACAGTCAAACACGCCATCCCAGTCCTCCGGAATTTCACAGCCTGCATGATTCATCAATTCTGTATTATACCATACAACCGGTACGGTAACCATATGGGCGAGACCATACATTTTCCCGTCCGGAGCCATGCTGCGGATGCTTTCGTCAAATTCAGAAAGAGTATTGTCCTTCTGATCCCACCCGGCAATATAATCATCCAGCGGAACCAGTGCGTCCTGAATCAGAAAATCGCTCATCCAGTACTGGCTGACACCGCCGCAGTCCGGAGCCGTGTGGGACTGAATGGCTACATCGTATTTCGATTTGGCCTGATCAGCCGGAACTGGAACGAGTTTGACTGTAATATTGGGATTCTCCGCCTCAAAGTCGGCGATCAGCTTGTTAAAAATCTCGGTTCTCTTCGTATCGGCGTTCTGATCCCAGTAAGTAATCTCCACCTTCTCTCCATCCGCGGCAGCCTCTTTCGTATCAGCCGCCGTCGTCTGGGCCGATTCAGCTTTCCCGGCATCCGCAGCGCCCCCGGCCGCTGCCGCCGTTTCGCTGTTTCCTCCGCCGCACCCTGTGAGCAGCGCCGCCGCCATAACCCCCGCCATTGTCAATGCTGTAACTCTCTTCCTCATAATTTACTTCCTCCTGTTTTTTTATTTTTATGTAAACTTATCATTTTTTCCGGTCAGCTGACCATTAACCCTTTACACCGCCGGCGCTTAAACCGGTTACAAGATACTTCTGCAGGTATGCGAATAAGCACACCGGAATCGACATTGCTATGATTGCGCCTGCCGCCATGGCTCCATACTGGACGCTGAACTCGCCCTGCATCATCTTTAATCCGATAGGCACCGTATATTTGGCCGGATCATTTAAGAACATTAAGCTGAACAGGAACTCATTCCAGCAGGCGATAAATGCAAAGGCCGCCACCGTGATGATACCGGGTACCAGCATCGGAAGCACAATCTTTATCACCCCTTTGAAACGGCTGCAGCCGTCAACCATGGCCGCCTCCTCCAGTTCGAATGGAATTCCCTCAATAAATCCCTTCATAAGAATCGCATTGAATGGAATATGGAAGGTAATATTAACCAGCACAATGGCCGTCTTGGTTCCCACCAGCCCCACTCCCTGGAAAATATTAAAGAGCGGAACAAGGAGCACAGCCGCAGGTATGAACTGGCTTGCCAGCAGAAATCCCATAAACAGCTTTTTTCCTTTAAACTTATATCTTGTCAGCGCATATCCAACCATAATCGACAGGACGACGATGATGGAAACGGACACAATACTGATCTGAAGGCTGTTTGCAAAATACTGGCTGAAACCCGCATGAACCCATACGTTTGCGAAGTTGCTTAAAGACGGCGACTTCGGAACATACTGGATCGGCGTACTCACAATGTCGGCCTCGCTCTTCAGCGATGTGATAAAGGACCAGTAAATGGGAAACACCACGTACACATTGATCAGAAGCAGCGGAAGCCACCGCAGGAATATGATATCTCTTTTCTTCTCCTTCATGGGTTACGCCTCCTCCTTTCCAAATCCGGACAGTTTCATATAAATCACCGCAATCACAGCCAGAATCGCGAAGCTGACAACGGAAAGTGCCGAACCATATCCATAGTTGCTCGTCTTGATCGCCTGATTGGCAATCAGCATGCTGAGCGTGGTCGTCTTTCCGACCGGACCGCCCCCTGTCAGACTGTAGATCAAGTCCACACTGTTGAATTCCCAGATGGTACGAAGCAGTGTAGTCAGCACGATGGTATTCTTGAGCATTGGAAGCGTGATAAAGCGGAAAGTCTGGAATTTCGTGCTGCCGTCCACTCTCGCCGCCTCGTAAATATCGTCCGGCAGTCCCTGCATTGCTGCCAGTAAGCTGATGGCAAAGAACGGAATCCCTCTCCACAATTCGGCCACAATAACGGAACCAAGCACAAATTTCGTATTCGCCAGCCAGGCGATCGGTTCCTTTATGATTCCAAGCTTTGACAAAAGATCATTCAGCACTCCAAAATGCTGGTTGAACATAATACTCCATAAAACCGCGGTCAATACTCCGGATAGCGCCCACGGTATAAATGTGAGGGCCCGGAAGAAGCCTCTTCCTTTAAATTTCTGGTTTAGGATGAGCGCCACAATCATGCCGAAGATCAGCTGAAGCACCACCTCGCAGGCCACAAACCTGGCTGAAACGCCCAAAGCGTTGTAGAATTCTTTTTTCGTAAAGATAGTAATGAAATTATCAAATCCCGCAAATCCATTGGTAAACGGTTTCGTCGGATTATAATGCTGGAAGCTTAAGTAGAACACTTTTCCCAACGGATAAATCATGATCAGCCCCATCAGAAGGCACGCCGGAAATATCAGGATATATGGAGCAAAATTAAATTTTTCCTTTTTCACAATCTCTTCCCCTTTCTTTTCGTTGATGTAAGCGCTTAACTTCATGTCTCTATTTAACCACATCAGCCCTCAGGGGTAAATAAAGTATCTTTCGTGAAAAGTATAATATCTTTGGGTCATGTTGACAAAATTATGAAAACTATCTATTGTTAAAGAAACCGGAAATTTCCATCGGATGATAAGGGGGATCACTCGTGAAGAAACATTTCTTTTCATTATCAATCAGAAGCCTGATGTTACTGTTCTGCCTGCCGTTTGTCCTGCTCGTCCTTCTTTCGTGCAGTTACTTTTACCGCACCGGAAAAGAGGAGATCACAGATCTCATCCAGTCCAACGCAAACGCCATCGTGGGACAGACGAGCGACACGCTGGAGCAGAAGATCGCTTCAGTTTACGCGCTGCCTGCCGCAGTCACGGCTTCTTCCTATTACTATAAATTACGGAAAAATATCCTGGCAGACCGGGAAGCCATCTCTGCCGAAAACTACCGTGGTTTCTCTAACGCAGTTCATGATTTTCTCTATATGAATTCCAACTACTTTGATTCCGTTTTTTTATTTCTGGATGATTACACCATCACCATGTACCGGTCTAATTCCAGTGAAAAGCTGAATCGCCCGCTGTTCGATTACGCCGAATATGCCAGCCTCTATCCGCCTTACGCCCTGCACTGGATCACCGGCACCTCGACGCCATATCCCTACTCTACCTTCAGCGGCCGGCTGCCGGTCAACGCGCTCATCGAGGTTTTGGGAGCCCCTGATTCTTCCGTACACGGCGTCATGGTATTCGGCAGCAACGACGAGTTGTTTACCTCCTCACTGGTAAACTGTAAAATCACAGCTTCCGCCTGCGTGACCCTGGTGAAGGATGGAAGACTCCAGTTTACCTCCCGCGATCTCTTCGGAACCGACACACTGGAAAAACTGTCGAAAAGTGATTTAAATGAGATCTCCTCTCTCACAAAAGATGCCGTTCCAAAGGAGAGTATCGCCCGGGAACTGGGCGGCAACTACGTCATCTACCGTCCTCTGGCATATGAAAACATGGGTGTGCTTGCCGTGATCCCCATGGAAGAAATGTACATGAACTACCATCGTTTCTCCGATGTGGCAGTCAAATTCAGCATTCTCCTCCTCACGGTCTCCCTGGCTCTTTATTTCACAGTCACCCACTTACGGACCAGACCCATCAGCTCCCTCATGGAGCAGCTGAACTACGTTTCCGAGAATCATCTGGACACCACGGTAGAAGCTTACGGCGGCAAGGAAATCAATCAGATCTGCCTGGGAATCAACCACATGATCGGCCGCATGAAGCTGTTGATGAAGAATCTGGAGATTGAGATGCTTGCCAAACAGGATGCGGAGCTGCAGGCACTCTATTTTCAGATTAATCCCCACTTTCTCTACAATGCCCTGGACTGTGTCCATCAGCTGTGCGATTTAGGAGAGGTGGAGAAAGCCGGACAGATGGTGGACCAGCTGGCGGCCTTCTACCGGATCGGCGTCAGCAAGGGCATGGTGCAGATACCCTTAAAAGATGAGCTGACCCACGTCGAGATGTATCTGGCCATTTTAAAGACCCGTTTTGAAGATTTCCAGTATGAAATTGAAGTTCCCGCAGACTACTTAAGCTGTCCCATCATCAAGCTGGTACTGCAGCCCATTGTGGAAAACGCTGTATATCACGGTCTTCGGCCATGTCGGACCGACGGCACTATAAAAATCTCCGCGAAGGAAAAAAACGGCTGTCTTCTGATCTGTGTCAGCGATGACGGAGGCGGCATACCCGACCGCCTTCTTGCAGATATCCGCGCCTCTTTAAGCTGTACCATGTCGGAAAAGCCTGCGAATATCTATGGAATCAAAAATGTGCATGACCGGCTAAAGCTGACCTACGGCTGCGAATACGGCCTGACAATTGATAGCGTACCGGATGAAGGCACAACGGTAACGCTGCGAATTCCATTTCAGCCGCAAAAACAGAAAAATAAGACGTTATCAATGAGGAAGGAATAAAAGAAATGCTGAAAATACTGTTTGTAGACGACGATGCGGTCGCAAGAAGGAATATGGCTCAGAGAATTGACTGGAACACACTGGGCTGGAATCTGGTCTATACAGCCCGCGACGGGGTCGATGCCCTGGAATATATGAAGGAGGAGCAGCCGGATATTATTATTTCCGATATCAAGATGCCGATTATGGATGGAATCGAGATGGCGCGGATCGCCCGTGATTACTATCCCGGCCTCTTTTTTATCTTTCTTTCCGGCTACAAAGAATTTGAATATGCCAAACAGGCGCTGGCTTTAGACGCGGTCGACTACCTAAACAAACCGATCGATAACGACCAGCTGATCGAAGTGCTCCGGCGCGCAGAGAAAAAATGCCTCCACGCCAGAGAGGTCAACTGCATTTTAAACGAAAAATATCCCCTGATCCGCCGACAGTACATCTCCAAACTGATGTATGATAACTTCCGCGAGGCAGACGACGCCATCTTCCGCGCCTTCGACATCAATATCTCAGGTGGCCTTGGAATGGTTCTGTTCATGGACTTCGGAAAGGACACCCCCTCTGACCCGGGACGATGCCAGGAGTATTTACAGACACTGTGCAATGATCTGACGCGTCAGTATTACGGAAGCCTCTTCCTCTGCATGGATCATCTGCAGCTGTTTATCATATACACCATGCCTGACTGCCGGGAGCAGAGCCGCTTCCTCTCCAGTGTGGAAGAGCTGAAAAAATATATCAATGACCGGCTGAATCATGATCTGCTTCTCAAAGGAATCTTCTATCAGGGCAGCATCATGCGGGAATTGAACGACTTATACGTCTCCTGACAGGCCGCCATGCAGTCCAAAAACAGCGAGACCTACACGCTTCTTTCCAATATTAAGCGTTACATCGAAGACAACTACCAGAATCCGGACTTGAGCCTGGTACTCATTGCCCGTCATTTCAATGTCAACCACTGTTATCTGACCAGTTTATACAAGGATCAGTTCGGCATCAACTTATACGACTACCTCATACAGGTACGCATGGAAAAGGCCGGAGAACTGCTCCGGACCTCCGATAAGAAAAGCTATGAGGTGGCCGAGGCCACCGGCTACCGCAACAGTCAGTACTTCAGCGCGAGTTTTAAAAAATTTTATGGGTGTACGGTTAAGGAATATAAGCATACTGCGTTACAATAAACAGATCCGGACTGTTTTTAGCTTTGTTTCTTCTGTCCCAGCCGGAACAGGGAATCCATAATAAAGACTGCCATTGCAATGGCCCCCGCAATCTGCAGCGTTTCCGTCAGATAATAGGTTGACAGATCACTTGCATTCCGTATCATGTAATACACACTGCGGTAAATCGAGGCGCCCGGCACGGATGGAAGGATTCCTGCCACAAGAAACACCGTAACGGGCACCTTAAAGCGTCTGGCAAAAATATGGCTGATAAAGGCAACTACCAGAGTTGACACAAAGGCCGATGCAATCACAGAGTCTGAATATCTTAATGATATCAGATAAATTGCCCAGCAGACAGCCCCTACGAAGCCGGCGCGCAGGATATGTCTGGCCGGTACTTCCAGGATCAGTGCAAAACTCAAAACAGCTAAAAATGCCCCAATTGTCTGAACTACCATATGACAGCCCCTCCCAACACCTGGTTAAATAAGGCGATTCCCATGCCTACTCCGGCCGCCACAGCCAGGGCCACGACTACAGCTTCCATGATTCTGGCTAACCCCGCAGCGTAATCCCCATTTAATGTATCGCGGATTGCTGTCGTAAAGATCACCCCCGGAACCAAAGGCATAATACAGCCAATTATAACAATATCGCGGTTCAAGTCCAAAAACAGCCATTGTTTCATCATAAGTACTGCCACAGCTATGGCAAATGCGCCTAACGAAGTCTGGCAGAACACATTCAGTCTGATTTTTCCCGATATCCAGATGACTCCCGCAGACACGCCTCCGGCAAATGCGGCTGCCAGACATTCCACGCTCCCGCCACCCAGAAGCAGGGCAAAAAACAGGGAGACACAGACGACTCCGATATTCTTCAGCCACGGCCTGTACTGCTGCACAGTGCGCACACTCTGGAGTTCTTCATAAGCAGCCTCCACAGTCATCGTTCCGCTGCACAGCTGTCTGGAAACATTATTGACCAGATATACCTTATTTAAATTGGTAGAGCGGTCAGACACACGCCGAATCACCGTAATGGGCTCCAGTTCCGGATCATTGAGCGTCACAAAAATTCCTGTTGACAGCACAATTGCTTCTGATATCTGTCTGTTCGCCTTTCTTAAAATATGGTTAATGGTATCTTCCACGCGGTAGATTTCCGCTCCGCTTACCAACATTATTTCTCCGGCCAAAACGGCTGTCTCTACAAGCAGCTTGTCATTCATCGGAATATCGCTCCTTCTGTCTTCCATTCATTCAGATAATAAACAGATCTGGTATCTATCGCCTATCATATCATACTAGTATATACCTTAGCAATAAAAGAAGCGGATCTCCATCTATCAGAAATCCGCTTCCTTATTAGCTTTTACGCACTGTCAAATCAGTATCTGCTACCGGAAAATAAACCGTATACATCTCTCTGCCAATATTTTTCAAAGGCTTGAAACAGAAATTCCGTTCCTGCCCAACCGTCCTGTAGTCCTCCTTCCAGTGCTCCCACTCCCGTTCATGGGAAGGAGTCAGGAACGACTGAGGATTGTTCTTATCCCCGTGAATCCGGACTTCATCGGTATCCACACCGGCCAGCAGCACGGGACCGTTCAGGAATGCGACGCAGTCCGGACTGTCCGCCAGGGACCATGCGGTGAGTTTACAGGGGAGCAGAATTTCAACAATGGAGTCTGTCCACACTCTCCTTATTACGCCCTCGCCATTTCGTACCTCATAGTCCGTATCCGTTCCGTCAATCGTAAGTACCGCATTTTCCTGAATCCACCACGGCAGTCGGAATCTCAGTTCAAATTCGGCCTGGTCAGCGGTGATATGAAGATTCTTTTTCCAGTATTCCGGGCGCTGGTCAAGCGTTCTGGCGACCTCCATAATTCTTAGATAATCGCCTCCCAGATTACTGTCTTCCATGGTTATGGAGACATTTTTCCCGTTCCACACCGTCTCCATCCTGGACGGCAGGTACTGCTCCACGGCGATTCCATCCTGATCCTGGTACCAGATCCAGCGGCTGTACTGTGCGTTGGCCTGTACGGAGGTGCCATGACAGCACCAGAAATCCTCGATTTTTCTTCCCCATTTCTTCGTGCTTTTCGCCGCCAGCGGAAGGTAATAACACACGATCCCCGTATCCGGTATATGATCCTCCAGAGCGCCCTCCAGCGTTCGTCCCTGCCAGAAGCCCTGCGCGAACAGGCCGTTGTAAATATTCTGCTCGATGTAATCGTGGTACTCCTTTTTGCCGCTCCAACGGTAGAGATAGTCCGCCAGGCGGATCATGTTATAGACGACACAGTGCTCCTGATTCATATCGCTCAGTCTGGCAGACTGGCGGTTCGGCGGAGTCCAGCTCTCTCCATCCGTCTGCCCTCCGGTAGCGAAGCTTCCCCGCCTGTTCACAGCCAGTTCCCAGTAGTTCTCCACTACTTTTCTGTATCGCTCCTCTCCCGTCACTTCATAGGCTCTGGCACATCCGTGAATCTCCGGTATCGTCGCGTTGGCGTGCATATTGGTGAGGACATCCGTCCCATTTAAGACGGCCTCGGTCAGCCGCGGCCGTTCGTAGCGCCTCATCAGCTCCAGGTAACGGGGATCCGGATCCTCCTGATACAGATCGGCCCACAGTTCCATCATTCCGCCGGTTTCCTCATCATCCATCATCTGGTCCATGGTTTCCCTGTCAATTTCATCGGTAAATGCGTGGAACCATTCGGCGCATCCCCTGAGGATCTCAAGCGCCTGCTTATTTCCGCCAAACCGGTACATATCCATGAGCCCATCATCGTCTTATGGCAGACGTACTGGCATGCCCAGAAATGGCGGCCTCGTTTCAATCCATACAAATACTCCTCCGGAATGGAAAATGCCCATCCGTCTCCGTTGGCCTCCTGGCAGCGTCCGATCTCCTCCACGATATAATCCGCTTTGGCCTTTAACCGCTTATTCCCGGTCTGGCGGTACATATGCGCCGCCGCGCTTAACCAGTGTCCGGTAAAGGTCCCCCGGATCTGGCTCAGCGGATTATCCCATCCCCCATGGGTATCCGCGGATATCCGGTAATTGAGCCGTCCGTTTAAACCGGCCTCTGTACGGTATGCAAACAGCAGATTTTCTTCCTTCAATTCCATGAGATACGCTTCATCGCGCTGCCTGCGGTCATACGCTTCCGACGGCAGCAAACTGACATGTTCGATTCGTTCCATACCTTCTCCTTATTTGATCTGATCGTTAATCTCTTTCATCTGGCTGCACGGAAATTTGGGCTGGTGCTTCATATTGAGAATCCCGTTTACCTCCTGATAGACATCGGTAAGCTGCGTATAGCAGAAGCCGGATATCTGGCGGATGCCGGCGATCGCGCCCGTCACATCCCGGTATCTTCTCAATAAGTCCTCCGGTGACCGTTCCGGCCGGTCGTAGCCCCAGTTCTCACCGTTGCCGGTGTCCTGGCACAGCGCAATGCCGCCGTACTCTGTCACCATAAACACACTGTTTTCCTTATCACAGCAGGTGCCATAGGCAAACAGCCTGCGCGACTCCGGGAATACGCTCTCCGGATTGCC
>X244_Common_House_Martin__coassemble_778_pt1 | contig 11997 bp, 10 predicted proteins | sample X244_Common_House_Martin__metabat2_high_PE_003 | metagenome-assembled genome bin X244_Common_House_Martin
AAGAGCGGTCGTAAACGACGCCGTGCAGGACAGCCTCGACCGTCATGTCAATGACTGGGGCAAGATTAAGAATATTATCCGTGACAGCTTAAGCGATTTCTTGTGGAAACGCATGAAACGGAATCCGATGATTCTGCCGATTATTATGGAAGTATAGGCAGACGGGAAGTACAGGCAGCAGCTGTACAGGCCGCACAAGAAACAGGATAAGCATCAAAGAATCAGGACTTTCGTGATGAAAGGGATGACAGTATGAGCCGTGCTACAAAAGAGATCAACAGAATAACGGGAGCCATCATCGGGATATCCGGAAGGCTGATTGTCTGCGCGCTGGTCGTGCTGCTTCTTTACGAGGGCGAGACAAAGGGCTATGAGTTTGGTCATGATATTTTCTATGCCACGTCAGTGGAAGCCGCGCCGGGCAGGGACAGGAGCATTACCGTGGAGGAGGGGACTTCCATCACGGATGCAGCAAAGCTCCTTAAGTCCTACGTGCTGATTACGAATGAATATTCATTTGTCATACAGGCCATCTTCTTCGACTATGAAGTGAATCCCGGGACGTATACCGTGAATACCTCTATGACCTCCAAGGAGATTCTTCAGATGATGAACGAAAATACCGGGGAAGAGGAAGAGAAAGAATGATTGTTAACGACAGAATTACGGACTACATCAATTCACTGGAGAGAAGCCGGGGCCCGCTCCTGACGGAGATCGCGTCGAAGGCCAGGAAGGAACGGGTCCCGGTTATACGAGAGGAAACCGCGTCTTTCTTAATCTCTCTGGTGGAGTCGAAGCGGCCGGCGGCTATATTAGAGGTTGGCACCGCAGTGGGCTATTCAACGCTTCTGATGGCGGGCGCCATGCCGGAGAACTGCCGTATTACAACGATTGAAAAATATGAAAAACGGATACCAGAAGCCCTTCGAAACTTTGAGAGAGCGGGGGAGAGTGACCGAATCACTCTTCTCGCCGGCGATGCCGGAGAAATCTTGAAGAAACTTACCGGTCCCTATGATTTTATCTTTATGGACGCGGCGAAGGGACAGTATCTTGTATGGCTTCCCGAAATCATGAGACTCATGGTTCCGGGAAGTATGCTTGTCTCGGACAATGTGCTGCAGGATGGAGATATTATTGAATCCCGCTACGCGGTGGAACGGCGGGACAGGACGATCCATGCGCGGATGAGGGAGTATTTATATGAACTGAAGCATACGGACCGTCTGGCTACGTCGATTATCCCCATCGGGGACGGCGTGGCTTTCAGTGTTTTAAAGGTGCCTGAGATTACTAATGTGTGCCCGTCATCAGCGGGAGAGAAAGAGATGTAAAAAGATGAGAAAGACAGAACTGCTCATTCCGGCTGGAAGCCTCGATGTACTGAAGACCGCAGTGATCTACGGTGCGGATGCAGTCTATATCGGCGGAGAAGCCTTCGGACTGAGAGCGAAAGCAAAGAATTTTACCAACAAAGAGATTCGAGAAGGAATCGCCTTTGCCCATGAACACGGTGTGAAGGTTTATATTACTGCCAATATCCTGGCCCATAACGATGATCTGCCGGGGGTGGAGGCGTATTTTGAGGAACTGAAGGAGATTGGACCGGATGCGCTGATTATCTCGGATCCGGGAGTGTTTGCCATTGCCAGGCGCGTACTTCCCGAGATGGAGATCCACATCAGCACTCAGGCGAATAATACGAATTACGGGACTTACCGGTTCTGGTACGAGCTGGGCGCCAAACGTGTGGTGACGGCCCGGGAGCTTTCCTTAAAGGAGATTAAGGAGATCAGGAATCAGATTCCGGAGGATATGGAGATCGAGAGCTTCATCCATGGCGCCATGTGCATCTCCTATTCGGGACGGTGCCTGCTGAGTAATTTCATGACGGGACGGGACGCCAATCAGGGAGCCTGTACCCATCCCTGCCGCTGGAAGTATTCCATCGTTGAGGAGAAGCGGCCGGGCGAGTATATGCCGGTTTATGAGAATGAGAGGGGCACTTTTATCTTTAATTCCAAGGATTTATGCATGGTCGACCACATTCCGGAGATGATTGAAGCCGGGATCGACAGCTTTAAGATCGAGGGGCGCATGAAGACGGCGCCTATGTGGCGACAGTGGCCCGTGTCTACCGGAAGGCCATAGACGATTATTTAAAAGATCCGAAGCTGTATGAAGCCAATTTAGCCTGGTACCGGGAGGAGATTGCCAAGTGTGTCAACCGGGAATTTACGACAGGCTTTTACTTTGGAAAGCCGGATGCGTCCGCTCAGATTTATGAAAACAGTACGTATGTAAAGGATTATACGTATCTGGGGACGGTGGCGTCTGTGGATGGCCGCGGATACGCGAGGATCGAGCAGAAGAATAAATTCTCGGTGGGAGAGACTATCGAGGTGATGAAGCCGGATGGAAGGAATCTGGCGGCTGTCGTTTCTGCCATTTACGATGAGGATGGGAATCCGCAGGAGAGCGCCCCCCATGCACGGCAGATGGTCGATGTGGATTTGGGGATTGAGATGGAGGAGTACGATATTCTGCGGAGATGTGAGAGTGGAGTACAATGCTCCATACTATAAGGTATATTCAGGCGTACGATTGAACGAGGCATAAATTACGATTACCATCTCTTACAAATCTGTTTTCAATAAAATGTTGCATTCTTAAACGGCATTAACTAAACTGTGATTAAGGAATAGGGTGTGAGAAAATTTATGAAACAGTAATTGGACCAGACATGTATTATGGGGGAAAATATGTTTACAGTTGTTATTGTGGATGATGAGCCGTTACTGCGTCTCGCGGTAACCAGTGGTATAAACTGGGAAACGATAGGATGCAGAGTTGTTGCTGAAGCGGCTAATGGAGAAGAAGCTATTGAAAAGATCCGGCAGTTAAAGCCGGAACTGGTTATCACAGATATCCTTATGCCCGTAGTAAATGGTATTGGACTGATTAAAAAAATAAAAGAGGAAGGGCTAAACAGTAAAATTATCGTACTTAGCAGCCATGACGACTTTAAATTCGTAAGAGAGTCACTTTTATTAGGGGCAAGTGATTATTTATTAAAGTCGGATATTAATCAGGATACACTGGCAGAAATCGTATTGAAAACGTTAAACCAGTCAGTTTCTACAGCAGTACAGAAAACGGATGCTGGGGAACGGCCATGGGGGCAGGACTTGAAGGATGTGCTCTTCTCGGAAACGGAAAAAGAGATTCAGTTAAAAGTTCTTGAGGAGGAAGGAATCTCAAAGGATTGTACAGAAATTGCTGTTGCCTGTGTAAAGTGCCAGGATTTAGCGACAGATTCTTCGGATTTGGAGAAGATGAGAAAGCTTCTGATTACATCGGTACGGGATATTCTGTTACAGAGCGAATTTTGTCCTCTGTGTGTTTATGGAGGGCATGGCGATTTTTTCTGTATCTATGGATTAAAAGGAATAACAGAAGCTCATTTTTATGAACAGATAATGGGAGGACTTGAGCGGGCACGGATAATGATAGAACGGTGTACCAATCTCTCCATAATTGCTGGTATAAGTCGTTTGTGCAGTCTGGATACGAGTCTGTTTCGATTAAGGGAACAGGCAATAACCTGTATTTATGAACATTTTTACAACCCATCCAAATTTTTGAGTACATATAAATCTATAGGAAAATTCAGCTCAAAAAAACAGTTGGATTATCAATATACGGAGATGGTGTACTGGATTAAAACGGAAATTATGGAGGCTGATCGGAAACAGATCTATGAATATCTCAGCAGTCAGTGGAAAAGGCTGGGGCAGGATCGTTATTTCCCGGACGATGTGGTACAGGCGGCGGTTCTTCTGTTGCAATTTATGTCAAATTATGTAGCAAATAACAAAATGAAAATTAACCTGGATATTGAGGATTTTATACAGCGGGATATAAACTTTCGCACATGGTCAGAGTTATCTGAATGGCTGGATTCTAGTCTAAAGCAGTTACTGGAAAAGATGGTTTTTTATGATAGAAATCAGCGGAATCAGCATCTTTTTAATGCGACGGCATATATACGGGATCATTATAGTGATCCGGAATTATCTCTGCAGATAGTAGCAAAGGCAATCTCTGTAAATGCATCTTATTTAAGCCGTCTGTTTTATCAACACAAGGGAATTACATACACAGGTTTTTTAACAAAGATAAGAATCGAGAATGCGAAAAAATTATTAAGAAACTCATACGATACGGTAGAAGAAATCAGCGGTAAAGTTGGTTTTAATAATTCCAAATACTTCTGCAAGGTCTTCAAAGCTCAGACGGGAAAAACTCCTACACAATATAAAAAAGGTAATTAAAGTATACCTTTTTGTAAAATATTGAACATTACGGACATATACACGTTACATTGGAAAAGTAATTAAAGTATTCCAATTGGTAATGTGTATATGTTTTTTATTTTTAGCGATTAGGATACAATAAAGGTATCAGAAACACGATAAAACGCAACAAGATAAAGGAGGAAAAAGCGTGAAGAAAAGAAATATTGCAACTGTAATTTTGTGTGCAGCGGTGCTTACGGCGTGTTCACAGACAGAGAAGGCGCCCGAACAGAGGGAAACAGAAACTACAGCGACTAACAAGAAAGAATCATCGGCAGAAAACAGTGAAGAGGAGATGAAAACCTCTGTGTCAGGGCAGACAATTACTGTGTATTATGCAGATAATCCTGATGTTGTAGACCCAATTAAAGATAAGGTTGGTGAGTTTGAAAAAGCGACAGGAATTAAAGTTAATATTGAGACAGTTCCTGAGTCAGAATCAAGAACGAAAGCTCCTCTGATTCATGCCTCCAAGTCGACGGAGTATGACGTGTTTGTAGAGGCAACCAATGGATTCGCTGGGTCTGTAAAAGCTGGCTGGTATGATCCGGTTGATAATTATCTTCCGGAGGATTTTGACCTTGATGATTTTCCGAATGCAATGTTGGAGCTAATGACTGCAGATGGTCACCTGTATGGCTTGCCAATCCGTTCAGAGACGAATATTATGATGTATAGAAAGGATGTTTTTGAGGAACTAGGAATAGAAGTACCGCAGACATTAGATGAATATCGGGCCGCAGCCGAGAAAATGACCAGAGATACAAATGGAGATGGGAAGATTGATTTTTATGGAACTGCTCACAGAGGAGACCCAGGGCAGAGTGCGTATTCGTTTACATATTTTTTAAAATCAATGGGCGGACATTTCCTGAATTCTGAAATGAAGGCAGATATGACATCACAGGAAGCAAAACAGGCTCTGGAATTGTATTGTGAATTAAACCAACGGTTTGCTCCTCCTGGAGGAATTGTATACACGTGGGATCAGGTGTTTGGAGGAATTCAGAACGGTACAGTCGGGATGATTATTGACTCTTCTATTCAGGCAGGTATTCTGGAGGATCCCAATAAGTCTACTACGGTTGGGAAGATTGGTTATGCGGTTCCGCCAAAGGGGGCGGCAGGATCGAAACCGGATTTGAAATGCTATGGCTACTACATCTCTGCCTATTCTCTTAAAAAAGAGGCGGCCAGCCAGTTTATACAATGGGCAACCGGTGCCGAACTGCAAAAATATGCTTTTGATAAATATGGAGTCGCTGCCCTTACAAGGAATAGTGTTCTTGACTATGCCAGCAATAAGGCGCCATATTTCCAGGCAATTAAAGAGGCGATGAAAGTAGGCGATATCTATTATCTTCCTTTGATTCCGGAATGTGATGGAATTTATGGGGCAACCGGAGAAGCAGTATCTGCCGCATTAGCAGGAACAAAAGGTATAGAAGAAGCTTTGGAAGAGGCGAACATAAAGATTCAGAAAATGATAGATGATGCGGGGTATACAGAAATTCCAGAGTTTATTCGCGATGGAAAAGGTTAAGAATGCGATTTTTGCAGGCTCGTTTCTCATTTGAACGGGCCTGCAGGAATTTAGGTTGTGCTTAAAGAAAGGTAGGGGTTATGAAAAAAAATAAGAGAATATACCTCATGTTACTACCAACAGTTCTTGTATATGCATGCATTTCTGCCGTGCCCATTGGTTATCTTTTTTTCTTGAGTTTACATAAGACAAGTATTTATACACCGGGACAGTTCACATTTATAGGATTAGAAAATTATATGTCCATTCTCCGTTCATCTGAAGTTTGGCAGGCAATTGCATTTACCTTTCAGTTTACGATTTCGGCGGTAAGCATTGAATTTGTTTTGGCTTTTGCTATTGCCTTGTTATTTCATCGGAAAATCAAAGGGATCGGGGCAGCACGTTCTCTGTTAATAATTCCTATGGTAATAGCACCGGTTCTCGCTGCTGTAACATGGAAAATGGCGATGGATTCTAATAACGGAGTGATTAATTATATTTTAGGTTTATTACATATTCATCCGATAAACTGGCTGGCTGACCCTAAAACAGCCAAAGCATCACTCGTTATTGTGGATATCTGGCAGTCAACACCTTATTTGTTTTCTGTTATAACATCAGGACTGCAATCTGTTCCGGAGGTTTATTATGAGGCTGCCCGGATAGACGGTGCCAGTAGGTATCAGCTGTTCTGGAATATAACAGTACCCTCACTTAAAAATATACTAATGATCGGTTTGATTTTTCGCACTATGGGAGCATTTCGAGCATACGACTCGATTTATGGATTAACTGTGGGAGGACCGGGAAATGCCACTTCAAATGCCTCTTTTTATGCATATAAATTGGCATTTACATTTGACCAGATGGGAGAAAGTGCTGCACTAAGTATTGTGTTCTTAGCGATTATTCTGCTTATTTGTGCTGGGATGTCAAATTTTATGGGGGAAATATGGAATGCGAAAACGGAAGATTAAAAAAATGATTTGTTCAATTGTTGCTGGGGTGGCTATTATTTTGGTTATTGTTTTCTTTATGTCCCCGATTATATGGATGTTGTCTACATCTTTTAAGAGCACACTGGATATTATTTCTGTGCCGCCTAAAATTTTCTTTACCCCTATTTTGGATAATTACAAATCTGTTCTGACAGATTTAAGTGTACTTAGAGGCTACAGGAACAGCGTTATATGTACCTGTGGAGCGCTGGTTATTAGCTTTATCATTGGTATGCCTGCCGCATATGCGATGGCCAGATATACATTTAAGGGAAAAAGACTGTTCTTGCTCTGGATATTAGCAGGATTAATGCTTCCACTGGTTGCTCTTATTGTACCTGTTTATACAGGTTTTCAGATGTTGGGGCTGCTGGATTCTTTAGTAGGCCTGATTTTTGTGTATCTATTAATTGACATTCCTTTCGTTATCTGGATGATGGGAACCTTCCTAAAAGAAATTCCCATTGAAATTGACGAATCTGCACGTATAGATGGCTGCAGTTTACCAAGACTGTTATTATCGGTACTGCTGCCAATCTCTAAACCAGGGATTGCATCTGCGGCAATATCATGTGTAATTGCAACCTGGAATGAGTTCCTGTTTGCGTTGATTCTTACTCAGACAAAAGCAAAGACGGCTCCAGTTATAATAACAGGATTTATGTCTACATCCGGCATGCGATGGGGAGAAATGGCGGCTGTTGCCGCACTGCTGGTGGTCCTTCCTATTATTTTTGGTATTTGTATACAGAAGTATTATATACGGGGATTAACAGCTGGGGCTGTGAAAATGTAGGTTTGGGCGGAAAGAGAGCGGTACGGTATGAACGGGAAGAGAAAAAAAGGAAAATTAAGAACAAAACTGATGATGACGTATTGCACTCTGATTTTGTTATATGCGGTCGCATGTGGAGCGGTTCTCTATTTTGGAACTCAGTACATGGTAATTAATGACGAGATAGACAGGGCAAAGGAAGTAAATGGCGGAATCAGTGCATCACTGGATAGTTTTCTGCGTATTGTTGACCGGATGGCGATACAGATTTCAGCCGATGATACAATTCAGCAGATTATGAAAGCAGATTATACATCGGTTGAAAATTCACTCTATTTTCTTAAAGAAAACCAAAGCAAGGCATTCAAGCTAATGGAAGGTTTTCGCAGTATCTCTCCCAATATAGCAGGGATTTTTTTGTACCGAAATGATGGGTATACTTATTTCGATTATTCGAGAAATCTTTCCATGGAGTCAATAGTAGAAAATTCCGGACAGTTTCTCTATGAATTTGTACAACGGGGAGACTATAAAGCTATTATTGGTCCATATAATACCAGATATGATAATGTTCCTTCCAGGAAAGCGATTACGCTTATACGCAGGATACCGAATGTAGATATGCTTTTTAAAACCCGGCAGGATAAAGAACTGGGGATTATTTCGATTGAAATAGAAGTAGATCAATTAATTAATGAGATCATATCTTTTACCGATTTAGGTACATCAGGTGATTTTATGATTCTATCAGAAGAAGGTCAGGTGATATATTCGACCAGAGGAGAAGGGGCTCCCAGGCTTGACGAGGAAATGATCCAGTCACTGCGTGGTGACGAGAGCAGTATGTATGGAAAATATATGGGTGAGAACACACTTTTCACTTGTAGTATATCACCATATACAGATTGGAGCGTAATTAGTTTTGTAGCTAAGAAGGAACTGAGAAGACCTGTAAAAAAGGTTGGTAATTATATGCTGATAGCAGGAATTACAGGGGTATTGCTGGCAGGAGCTGTTACTGTTGTGATTTCACGTAAGATAGTAAAGCCGGTTTATAAGATAAAGGATATGTTGGGAGAAATAGAGAAAGGGAAATTTGGAGGAACGGTTGCGATTGAGACGAATGATGAACTGGCTTTGTTAGGTGAGGGATACAATAGCATGAGTCTGCGCTTATCAAAGCTGATCGAAGAGATCTATGAGAGTGAAGAGAAAAAACGCAAAGCAGAAATTGTAGCTTTACAGTCCCAGATTAATCCTCATTTTATTTATAATACATTAAATACAATCAGACAAATGGCTGCAATACAACAGCGAAAAGGGATTGAGGATATGGCAGAGTGCCTGATTAAGCTGCTACGATCAGCCGCCAGGTATGAAAACGAATTAATAACCATCAGCGATGAGATTGATTTGCTGCGAGCTTATATCTATATCCAGGAGACAAGATATGTAGGTAAATTTTCTGTAATAATTGATGTAGCGGATGATGTGTTGAATTATTTGACTATTAATCTTATTTTACAGCCAGTAGTAGAAAATGCTATCTTTCATGGAATTGCCCCTAAAAAAGGCAGCGGAACTATTAAAATTACTGTGGCGGGGATGGGAGAAGATATAGAATATCAGGTGCATGATGACGGGGTGGGCATGAATCTTATGATGTGGAAGGAAATTCTGGAACACCCCCATGAAGACGATTATCAAAAGCTTGGAATTTATAATGTACAACGACGCCTTCAATTAAGCTTTGGAAAAGAATACGGATTGAGCTTAAAAGAAGGCGTAAAAGAAGGAACCACCGTTATTATCAGAATACCGCGAAAAAATAGAGAATAACCGGAGGGAAGAATGAGAGAAAAATTATTATTTTTAATGGGAAGTTATGAAAATCCGAAGAAGAATGCTGTGGCAGCAACCCTTGCATGGATTACTGAAAAAGCAGGGATTCATTTCGAAGTATATTACGATGCATATCGGTCTGGACGTCATTATTGTGGGGAACCCTTTCGGTTTAAGGAGGGAGAAGTCCCAATAGCAGATTATTTTGGCTCTACAGTGCTTGGTGGTTTTCATCATGAACAGTTTTATTTCCTGAATGCATACTTTGATACAGAATATGTGATTCTGGATGGGCCGGTTCTTCACGAAAGTGCAGTGCATGCGTTTGCACGTCCAATTATTTCCTATGAGGATGATTATGCCGGTCTGTATTACAGTATATTTACACACCTGAATTTGGAAATTCCGGATACTGCGACAATGCTGAATGCAAAGACAACTAGAAAATTGTTGTTTGGCTGTGATTCGTTATGTTATCCGGAAATATTTTACAGCAGAACTATAGGAATTGATACTTCTGTGGGAAACGAGGAACTGACCGCGCTTCAGGAGATGGGAATTAAGAAAATTAGGTGTGTATTTATAGAAAAAGAGAAGATTGACGAATTAGAGCACCTGGGTTTTGAAATAGAAGTAATAGACACGCTTTCAGAAACAGATGATTACTGCAGTGTGTCGAGCCGTATCAGCAGCAGATGGAAGGATAAGGCGAAACAGGTGGCGCTTACAGACCCTGTTTTGGCGTCATATTGGCTTGCCTGGCTTTGCAGGCACCGTTGCTGTTCCATGTTTGATTTTGATATGCCGTCTATACTTCCATCACTCATGGATTTGGCGGAGGAAAAGGGCCAGCATGTCGTGTTCGGCCGACAGAACAGTGACCAGAATATACTGGCAATGTCAAAGCGAAATTTGACTTTACAAATCATAGATCCCAACCGCCCTCAATTTCCAATCATGGATATAGTCCGTTGCCCATGGGTACATAATAAAAACACATACGATCATTCAATACCCGACGATAATACACTGATAAAATGGGCAAAGGAAAAAAGGGTCCTGGGATCTATTCTCCTTCATTCAGGAGATGTGCGTCACGCAGATATTATCCCACGAATTCTTGATTTTGCGGCACTGTATAAACTGAAGATCGGAGCAGGGATAACTGCGCACTGGTATCAGTTCTTACCGGAATTGTGGGAACTTTCTCAGATCCCTCTTGAATCCGGAGGACTTTTTCCCTATGTGGAGCCGCTGCTTTATACCGGGGCGCTTGGGATTGCAGCTGAGGGGCAGGGCTACATGGATCTGTCAGTGCTCCGACAAAATATCATGGAAGCACGCAGCATGATCGCTGCGGTTGCAGGTGAAAAGGCAGTTCCAAAAGGCTATTATACCTTTTTGGATATCCAGTTGCGGGACTATACAAAAGGAAATCCTGCTCTCTATGAGATGTTGGCTGACCTTGGGTTTGATTACCTGGTCAGTTCCATGAATCCAGGAGAAAGCGCTGTACAGTATAGAAAGGGAGATTTTGTCTCAATTAATATGTCTCCGCCTTATTTTGGATTTTATTCTAATTTTATACGGGCAAATGATCTTAATGAGATAGATCTCTGTGAAGACCGGCTGGTTGAATTTGACAAACCGGGCTGGGTACTGGCCGCTTTGGATAGTCCTATTTGGGGATTTGAGAATGCGCCATGGGAATGTGGTCCGGAGCTTCGCAGGATTGCTGAATATATGACAGGCGGAGGAAATTCCGGAAGACTTATTAATGTAACGCCGGGAACGATTGCGCGTTATGCCAGGATTCTAAATGATATGTCACTGGCGTAGATGTGAAACTATCTGGATAGATGGGAGGGATAAGTATGAAGAATCTGCTTTGGTTGTTTATATCTGATGTGAACCGTGATGACGTGCATCTGGCTGTTCCTACAGCTGCCTGGATCGCAGAGAAAGCAGGAGCAGAGTTTGAATGCTATTTAGAGTCTGAACGTGATGGAACGCTGTTTGCTAAAAACGGTTCTACAGTTCTGGGGGGAAGGCATCATGTACAATTTAATTATTTGAATGCGTGTTACGATGTGAAATATATTCTTTTAGGAGACACTTATATTTTTCGTTCTTCTATTGAACAGTTTCAGGCTGAGATTCTTGTACAGACCGATGAACTTGGGGAGCTGTATAAGCAGTTGATGCATTATGCACAACTGAAAACAGAACCCAAGATTTTCTGTGCCCCGCCCCGTTTTATTGAGATAGGAGAGCGAAAACTGGAAATCGGACCTTACCTGTATCCTGAAATTTACTTTGGTCGTCTTTTAGCGTATCCTGCCTCGATGATTAATATGGACGGGAGCCAGGAGATTGTTGCTGCTATGCCAGATAAGGAAATCGAGGCATCACTGCCTGAGACGGCTAAAATTGTGGAACGAATTAAAGAGGGAGACTCCTATGGAACGATTACAGTCCGTATAGCAGAGCGGTGGA
>X244_Common_House_Martin__coassemble_783_pt1 | contig 11764 bp, 8 predicted proteins | sample X244_Common_House_Martin__metabat2_high_PE_003 | metagenome-assembled genome bin X244_Common_House_Martin
GATTATCGTTCCTTTTGCAGCATCTTATGTTTTAGTCTGCGGGAGTGTCCATTGTTTTCTCCCGATATTGCACCGGTGTAACGCCCATATAATTCTTAAAAACAGTCAAAAAATAATTATAACTTTGAAATCCTGATTTTTCTGCTATTTTTTTCAGGGAATCGTTGGACTGAAGGAGCAGATGCGAGGCGATTCTGACTCTGTAAGTGTTTAGATATTTCGTAAAGGGAAGCCCCATAGCATCTTCGAAGACTCTGGAAAAGTAGACCTCAGACACCCCACAGTGCCGGCTGATATCTGACAGGGAGATATCAAGATGGTAATTTTGGCGGATGTAAATCAATGCTTTCTGTATTAATGGCGGATATTGAAAGACGGAGGTGGAAATAAGCTGTTCCAGACCCTGATGGTAATAGAGGAGAAACTGTTTTTTTAATGCGTCAATATCCAGGATATTATGGATGGCCGGCGGCTGCACCGCGATAGCCTCATGGTCCGGTGTGGCCGTCCGCAGCGCCAGCTGCATGATTTCGTTCAGACGGAGTACAAGACGCTGAAGTTCCAGAAGAGAAACGTGTGTCTGCTGTACAGATTCAAAAATATGGGTGACAATTTCTGTCACACGTTTTTCATTCAGATGAAGAAGGGATTCCGACAACTCATTTTCTTCCTGCAGGGAGAGCAGCAGGGGAGAATTTTCTTCTTTTTCTTCTGATAGGTCAGAATCGCTGTTAAACGGCTTTACCTGAAGCCGGTGGTGAATTTTCAAGTAGTATGGCCGTAAATGCTCCACCGTATCGAAGACTGGCATGGTTTCTGCAAAGGTATGGATGGAAAGATAACGCCGCAGGTTGTTTTTTAAAAGGCTGATATCCTGAGCCGCAGTCTGAAGAATGGCTGCTTCACTGGTGAGATCAGGAAAGGACAATAAAACCAGAAATTCTCCGTAATTGATATGAGTGATAATTCCCCTTTGAAGCGAAGTAAAAAAAGTATCGCAAAAGTGGAGAACAGTATTTACCACCTTTTGATGGCGTTCATCCGGAATACTCTGATAGATACTGGAGAAATTGGTGATTTGCAGACATGCTGCAACGTGCCGTCTGCCATTTAGCAAAGGATCGGAAGCAAAAAAATGGCGGCTCTCCTCCGGGATTTCATAATTCAAGACCAGATTCCGAAGATACTGCTGTTTTGACAGCTGACACATCTGGTTCCAGTGTCTCTGATGAAGCTGCTGTTTATCGATATGGTGCTGTATTTCTGACAATTTTGTTTCAAGCAGAGACCGGGACAACTCATGTTTTAGGAGGTAATCATAGGCTCCGGCCTGGAGAATTGGTTTTACATACTCAAAATTATCGTAATTGCTGATGACCAGTATCGTAATTGGAAGCTGATGTTTCCGGATATATCCGGCTACCTCTAATCCACTGGCTCCCGGCATTTCCATATCCAGAATTATAATGTCTACAGAATTACCATGAAGCTTTAAGAATTCGATGGCACTGGTCCCGTCCAGCAGCTGCCCGCAGACATGGATGAAGCCGAGGTCTGCCAGAAATGTCTGAAGTTTATTTAACGAAAGTATGTCATCATCGACAAGAAGTGTCTGAAGCATGTGAGTCCTCCTTTACAGGATAGCTTAATAAAATGCGTGTGAAGGTCTGTCCATCGCTGGCAATGGAAAACGTAAAGCGGCTTCCGTACTGGAGACGGAGGCGTTCGATACACGTCCGGATACCGATGTTGGAATAAGTTTCCTCTGTCTGACAGGACAGAGAAAGGATCTGGTCAATCTGATCTTTTCTGATTCCGGAGCCGTTGTCTTCAATGATGATATGGAGCTGTTCTTCCTCCAGATACGCATAGAGAAAGATTATACCATCCTTTTCGAAATTGCTGAAACCATGCTTTATGCAGTTCTCAATAAAGGGCTGCAGAAGAAGCTTTAAAACAGGCAGTTCCAGCAGGGGATCGGCAACATCACACTGAAGTGTAATATCCTGAAAATTATTATATTTTTTTATGGAAACATAGTCCTTGATAAAGCCGATTTCCTGACGCAGTGTAACGAAGTTTTCTGTGTTCTTGGATACGAGCTTTAACATTCTGGTGAATGCGAGAGAGACTTCCTCAATATTTTTCACGCCCTGAAGGCTTGCAAGCTGTGTAATCGTATTCAGTGCATTATAAATCATGTGTGGATTCAGCTGCTGCTGCAGCGTCTGCAGTTCAAGCCTGCGCTGTTTTTCTGCGTTTGACTGAATTTCCTCCAGCATCTTGTCGATTTCATTTTCCAAATACACGATACCGTCTGATATTTCCTTTAGCTCGTCGTTGTTTTTATGATGAAAGACACTTTTCTCCCTTGTTGTAATAAAGCGGAGCAGTTCATTTTTAATCAGAAGAATCTTTCTGGAAAGTGATTTCGAGATGATTCTGGAACATGTAATGGTTTGCAGGAAAACAAGAATCAGGATAATAACAAACAAAATTCTGATGTTTCCGGAATCTTTATAAATATATGTATGCGGAACCAGCACATAAGTGTGGTAATTCGATAAGAGAGAGCTGGCATGCGCCATCTCATAAGGTTCTCTTTCCAGGGTCACAGTTGTTCCCTGGGCAGAGAGGAGATGTTCCATAATCTCGGGTTTGCTCAGAGAGTGGATGGCATTGGTATAAATCAGCTCGTTATTTGGGTTTGCAATGAATACCTGATAATTTTCTCCGTCATAATCGCCTAAAATCGAATGAAGGAGCTCCGGGCTGATATCCACGAGGATAACGGCAAGTATTTCGTCATCCTCCTTCAGGACGCGGCCGTAGGTAAGGGCTTTCTGACTGTCAGTACTGTATAGATTCCGTTCTGTACAGTAAGTACCGGGAGAGGCCTGTTTAATGTTCTCACAGAGAGGGCCGTCGAAGTTTTGCAGACGGTTGACATTGGAGCCATTGGTGTAAATACGGTCATAGCGGTCGATGAGTGTATACGAGCAGGCAACTTCACCGTAATTTGAAATGGACTTAAGAAAATTCTCAATCAGCATATGCTTTTTATGTCCCTCGACCGTGACTTCATCGTAATTATCCTTTAGATAACTGCGGATATTTTCATTGGAAAAAATATGTGTAATATTCTGTTCAATGTCCGTTGTCAGGGAATCCAGGGCCTGATTGATGGTTGAGATCCTGCTGTATGTAAAGGTGAGTTCCTTTGAACGCATGGTACGGAACCAGAATGGATACGTTGTGAGACTGATGAGCAGAACAGGAACAATCCCATTAATTAGTAAGAGCAGAACGAGCCGGGCATTAAAATGCGATTTAAAGTAATGAACCAGTTTTGGGTATTTTTCCAATTGCGGTGCCTCCTGATCAAAAATATTCGAAATTGAATATATACAAATGATACCATCCGAAAAAATGTCTGACAATGAAAGATTAAAAATTTGTAGTAACTGGTAAAAAATACAAAGTTTTCTGCATGGCTGGAGTAAGTATAATTAGCACATGAACAAGTTCACAGGGCAGGTTCACAGAGCAGAAAGGAAAAAGAATTGTGAAAAACAGGATAAGCAACAAGATAAACAGGGCTGAGAAAAAGCGAAGATTCATGAAAAATTTTCGGGCAACGAAAACACTGTATCTGTTTGTGGTCCCCGGGCTGGTGTATTACGTTTTATTTAAATACTGGCCCATTTACGGGTCACAGATTGCGTTCCGGGATTACTCTCCGTTTTTGGGATTTACGAAAAGCCCATGGGTGGGAATGCAAAACTTTGAGAGATTTTTCCGGTCTCCGGATTTCTTCCTGATACTTAAAAATACACTGCTGATCAATGTAACAAACTTAATACTTGGATTTCCGTTTCCAATTATACTGGCTGTTTTGCTGAATCAGGTCAGGAATAAAGGATTTAAAAAACTGGTTCAGACCGCTACATACGCGCCATACTTTATCTCTGTTGTTGTTCTGGTCGGTATGATGTATACCATGCTCTCTCCATACAGCGGTGTGGTGAATGCGGTGATTCGTTTCTTTGGGGGAGATCCCATCCATTTCATGGGGAAACCCGGAATGTATGTCATGATCTACGTCTTATCGGGAATCTGGCAGACGTGCGGGTGGTCTGCGATTGTCTACATCGCGGCACTGGCATCGGTATCCCCTGATTTACACGAATCGGCAATTGTCGATGGTGCCGGAAGATTACAGCGAATCTGGCATATCGATCTGCCGGGGATCATGCCGACGATTATTACCATGCTGATTCTGACAGCGGGACAGCTATTAACAATCGGTTTTGAAAAATCATATTTGATGCAGAATTCCATGAACCTGGGAGTATCGGAGGTCATATCGACGTATACCTACAAGCGTGGACTGGTGGATGGTGACTTCAGCTACGCGTCTGCGGTTGAGATGATGCAGTCGGTAGTGAATTTTGTGATTCTGATTTCCGTTAACAGGTTCAGTAAACGGTTCAGCGATACATCTTTATGGTAGAATGGGGGATATGTGAATGAAAGCGGGAGAAAAAGACAGAGTATTCGAACTTGTAACGACAGTGCTGCTGGCAGTTATTTTGATCATTGCATTATACCCCTTGTATTTCAGTCTGATTGCCTCCATCAGCAGTCCGCGGGCTGTTTATCAGGGGCGGGTTTTGTTTCTGCCGGCAGATGTTACGCTGGATGGTTACAGAAAGATATTTGCGGATCAATCGATATGGACCGGGTTTGGCAACGGCCTCCTCTATACGTTTGTCGGAACCCTGTTAAATGTTGTGTTTACCGTTCCGCTCGCCTATGCGCTTTCCAGGAAGGAGTTTCCATTAGGCGGCGTGTTCATGAAAATAATGGTCTTTACCATGTATTTCTACGGAGGCATCATTCCGCTGTATTTTGTAGTAAAGCAGATGGGAATGCTGGACAGCATATGGTCGATCGTACTTCCGACGCTGATCAGTACTTACAACATGATTATTGCCAGATCTTACTTTATGGGAAGTATTCCGGAAGAACTGAAGGAAGCAGCGTTTTTAGACGGATGCGGATACGTGGGATTCTTTTTCCGTGTGGCGCTGCCTCTGTCAAAATCGCTGATTGCGGTTATGGTGCTTTTTTATGCGGCGAAACAGTGGAATTCCTATTTTGAACCTATGATCTATTTGAGTTCAGAAAGCCGTTTTCCACTGCAGCTGGTGCTCCGGACCATCTTGATCGACAGCCAGAATTCACTGGCTTCGGCGGATGCGTCTACTGTGGCAGATATGCAGCAGCTGGTAGACTTACTGAAATATGGCTGCGTAGTTGTATCCAGTATTCCAATGCTGGTATTTTATCCCTTTGTTCAGAAGCATTTTGTGAAAGGTGTAATGCTGGGGGCTGTAAAGGGATGAGTGCGCCCGGAAAAGGGTGATAAATGAAAGGAGAAGCAGAATGAAAAAAAGGAGTTTAGCAGTACTGTGTACAGCCGCTGCAGTAGCAGCGGGATGTGTGGCATGCGGAGGGGCAGCACAGCCCAAGGGCCAGGACAGCAGTCAGGCCGTTGCAGAGGAAAAAGGAAAAGAGAAAATCAAGGTAACATTTATTAAAAATGAGTGGCATGGAGATCCGAATGACATGGAGATCTATAAGATTCTGGAGGAAAAGACCGGCGTAGAAGTGGAATGGCAGGTTTATTCGGCGGCGACATGGGAAGACAAAAAGAATCTGATCTTATCCAGTGGAGATCTTCCGGATGTCTTTTATATGAATGCCGTCAATGTCAATGATGTGACAAAATATGCTCCTCAGGGAATGTTTCTGGATTTGACGGATTATATTGAGGAGTACTGTCCGAATCTCAAAAAAGTATTTGAGGAAATGCCGGAATATAAGAATATCTGTATTAACCCGGACGATGGGAAAATCTACAGTATTGGGCGTGCAGTGGAGAGAGAAGTCATGTATACCTCCGGTCTGCTCTACATCAATAAGAAGTGGCTGGATCAGCTGGGACTTCCGGTTCCGGAGACTGTCGATGAGTATTATGAAGCGTTAAAGGCATTCAAAGAAAATGATATGAATGGCAATGGAGATAAGGGAGATGAGATTCCATTTGTCTTCCATTACAATTCTTCCGTACCGGATACTGCGTACAGCTATCATCAGCTGTTCGGTTCCTTTGGATATGTGGACCCGGTCTTAACCGTGGGTTCCCATTTCATTGAAGATGAGAACGGCGAGATTGTCTATACAGCGGAACAGGAAGAGTACAAGGAAGCAATCCAGTATTACCATAAGTTTGTGGAAGAGGGATTATGGGATTCCGAAGGATTTACTACACCGGATACGTCAGTGATGAATGCCAAGGGAAATAATGATCCCGAAATTGTAGGTTCTTTTATGGCGTACGATTCCACATTTGTCGTTCCTGAAAAATACAAAGAAGATTATGTAATTGTGGAGCCGTTAGAAGGTCCGACAGGAAAGAGAATCTGGCAGAACAGCGCCAACAGCAACGGGAATGTCAATGGAACCCAGTTTGTTCTGACTGCGTCGGCAAAGGGAAAAGAAGAGGCTGTTATGAAATGGCTGGATGCCCATTTTGAACCGGAGATTTCGGCACAGCTGTTTTTAGGGCCGATCGGTACGACTCTGGAGAAGACGGACAGCGGAATGCTGGATTATATTCCTACCCCGGAAGGGATGTCTTATAGCGAGTTCCGATACAAGAATGCTCCTGTACACGTTCCCTGTAAGATTGCTTCGGAGGATTGGGGGAAACTTGTGCAGGTAATGGATGAAGATATCAATAAGCTGCAGATTGCCAAAGAGCATTACGCTCCGTATGCCGGGCAGTCCTCCCTTTTCCTGCTGCCAAATAAGGAAGAGAGCAAATATTTTACCACTACGGCAAAGGATATCGATGATTATGTCAATAAAATGCAGGTAAAATGGCTGACAGAAGGCGGGATCGAAACAGAATGGGATACTTATTTAGAACAGCTGAATAAACTGGGAATCGATCAATATAAGGAAACGGTAAAGGGAATACGGGAAAGGATGGGAAGGCAGTAGAAGTGGATCAGGAAACGAGAAAAAGTAATTTTCTAATATTTATGACAGACCAGCAGCTGGGAACGACCCAGCAGAGCGGAGGTCCGGCTTATATGCCGAATCTGGAACGGCTGAAGCGCCATGGAGTGACGTTTCAGGAGGCGTATTGCCCCTCTCCCCACTGCTGTCCCAGCCGCGCCAGTTTCTTTTCCGGATTGTATCCCTCGGAACACGGTATATGGAATAATATTGATCTGGCAGATGCATTTTCCCATGGCTTAAATGAAGGCATCAGGCTCTTTTCAGAAGATTTAAAAGAAGCGGGATATCAGATGTATTTCAGCGGAAAATGGCATGTCAGTGCAGAAGAAGGTCCGGGAGACCGTGGGTTTGGTCCGTGGATCTATCCGCCGCAGGAGGGACGGTATAAGCAGTGGAAGAAAACCCCCTTCATGGGAGACTGGGACTGGCTTTTGGAGGCTGACTATATTACAGAGGTAAGGGGACGTGGTGACGGTGAGATTTCCAGAGTCGGATTTCCTCCATATACCCAGTATGGTGTAAAAGAAAATCCTTTTGGTGATGGTGACGTAGTCTCCTGTGCAGAGGACTGGCTGGAAAAGGTAAGCGAAGATGAGCCTTTCTGTATGTATGTCGGTACACTGGGGCCTCACGATCCATACTTTGTTCCGGAAGAGTATCTGGATCTCTATCCGGATGAATCGATGGAACTGCCGGTGTCGTGGACTGACCGGATGGTTGACAAACCGAATCTCTACAGAAGGACGAGGGAGCGGTTCGATCAGCTTGATGAGACTGAACAGAAACGTTCTCTGAAGCATTACCTGGCTTTCTGCTCTTATGAGGACGCATTGTTTGGCAGACTTCTGGATGTGCTGGAGCGGAGAAATCTTCTGGAAAATACAGTGGTTTTGTATGTTTCAGATCATGGAGATTATGCCGGTGCCCATGGATTATGGACGAAAGGTCTTCCCTGCTTTAAGGAAGCGTATCACATCTGCTCTGTTATGGGGTACGGCGGAATAAAGGCGGAGGGTGCTGTAATCGGCCACAGAGTATCGCTTTTGGACTATGCGCCTACATTTTTAGATCTGGCAGGTATCCTGAAGGCGGACGTTACAGCAGGAAGGCAGAGATTTTCTGGATATTCCCTAAAACCGTTTCTGGAAGGACGTATTCCGGAAAACTGGCGCGAGGAAACTTACACACAGAGCAATGGAAACGAGTGTTATGGGATCCAGCGGAGTATTTTTACTGACGAATACCATCTTGTTTTTAATGGATTTGATTACGATGAACTGTATGATCTGAGGAAAGATCCGGACTGTATGAAAAATGTGATAGAGGAACAGCAATACGAGACAGTTATTTACGATCTGTACAGGAAATTGTGGAGATTTGCATATCTGCATCGGGACGCTTTGGGAGATCCATATATTACGACTGCGCTGGCCAGGTATGGCCCTGGGATAATCAGGGGAGTGAAACGGGAATAAGAAAAAACGAAAAGGGGATCCGAACAACCGGGAGTTGTGCGGATCCCCTTTTTACATCCTGATCCTCCCACACAATTAGTTCACAGAAAAATCACCAAATCCTGTCTGGCCTTTCAGCTTTCTTTCAGCTTTTCATGCTAGAGTATATTTGTAATTTATTTCTGACATTTACACAGAGAAAAGGAGGCGGAACCGATATGGCGCAGGAAATTTTTAAACGTTATGAAAAGAAATATCTGCTGACAGAAGAACAGTATCTCGGTCTGAAGCGGGTGCTTGAGGATCGGATGGAGGCCGATGCATATGGAGTACATACCATTTCCAATATTTACTTTGACACTAAGGATTTTGAACTGATCAGAACTTCGCTGGATGGGCCTGCATACAAAGAGAAGCTTCGACTGCGTGCCTATGGGCAGGTCAACGAGAAGAGTATGGTATTTCTGGAAATGAAGAAGAAATACAGCGGTGTGGTATATAAAAGACGAGTTCCAATGGAACTTGCGTCAGCTGTCCGATATTTGAATGACGGAATTCTTCCGGAGTTGGAAAATCAGATATTCCGGGAAATACAGTATATGAAACAACGGTATCGTTTGAAACCGGCGGCGTACGTGGCTTATGACCGTGTGGCGTGTTCCTGCAAAGCGGATCAAGAGCTGCGGGTAACCTTTGACCGGAACATACGCTGCAGAACCGAAGGATTGGATTTACAGGCCGGAACCTATGGGACTTCACTGCTTGAGGAGGGCAGGGTTCTGATGGAAGTGAAAATACCGGGAGCGATGCCGGTCTGGATGAGCCGGGGATTTTCGGAGCTTGGTATCTATCCCGTATCATTTTCAAAGTATGGACATTACTACAGGGAGTATCTGGTGAACGCGGAGAGACTGGGACGCTGTGGAAGAGATAGAGAAGGAGGGCGTGACTGTGCTTAACACTATTTTGACAGAAACAGTCAGCTCCGGAATTACACTGCCGCAGCTGATCCTTTGCACATTAACATCACTGGGAATTGGAATTGTGCTGGCATTTCTCCATACATATAAAAATACGAGTTCAAAAAATTTTGTGATGACGTTAGCGATCCTGCCTGCGGTGGTGCAGGCGGTGATTATGCTGGTAAACGGTAATCTTGGAACAGGTGTTGCTGTGATGGGCGCATTTGGGCTGGTGCGTTTCCGGTCTGCGCCGGGCAACGCCAGGGAGATCGGAAGCGTATTTCTGGCCATGGCAATCGGCCTGGCGACCGGTATGGGATATCTGGGGATTGCGGTTCTTCTGCTTCTTATAATCGGAGCAGCAATCCTGATTTTGACCGGGATTCCCTTTGGCAGCCAGTCATTTTCACAGAAGGAGCTGAAGGTAACCATACCGGAAAATCTGGATTATGCCGGGATTTTTGATGATTTATTTGAAAAATACACAAAGAGCGCAGAGCTTATGAAGGTTCGTACGACTAATATGGGGAGTCTTTATGAGCTGTGCTACCGGATCGAATTAAAAAAGGAAGAAGAAGAGAAGGCGATGCTCGATGACATTCGGTGCAGAAATGGAAATCTGACAATAGTATGCGGCAGGATCGCGGAGAACAGAGAGGAATTGTAAAAAAGGAGAGATAGAATGAAGCGAATTTTAAGACACGGTCTGTTTCTGGCGGTGGCAGGAACTATAATTATGACAGGCTGCCAGAGCCAAAACGAAGGTCAGACCTCCGGTTCCATTGTGGCAGAAGAAAATGGAAGCACCGGCAGTACGGAAACCGTGATAATCGGAAATGGAGATTCCGTCACAGTGACAGGAACGGGAGCCGCGGTGGACCAGCGTGTCGTGACAATTACGGCAGCGGGAACGTACCGGCTCAGCGGGGAACTTACCGACGGCCAGATTGCAGTGAATGCAGGCAAAGAGGATGAGGTCAGCCTGATTCTCGATGGGTTTACAATATCCAATACCAGTTCGTCCGCTGTCTATGGGATCAAAAGCGGAAGCATCACGATTATCACAGAAGAGGGAACCGACAATGTCATATCCGACGGAACCGAATACCAGTATGAGGAAGAAGGGGCGGATGAACCGGATGCGGCTGTATTCAGCAAGGATGATATTATTCTGGAGGGCAGCGGCATGCTGACTGTCACCGGCAATTACGGATGCGGAATACGAAGTAAGGATCATCTGACTGTGAAGTCGGGAACGTACGTGATTGACGCAGTTCAGGATGCCGTGAAGGGAAAAGATTCTGTGAAAATAGAAGGCGGCACGTTCACCTTAAAAGCAGGTGAAGACGGAATACAAGCCAGTAATGACGAGGAGGAGGATAAGGGCTATGTAGAAATTTCCGCTGGAACCTTATCCATCACAACAGGAGCCAAGGGAATTAAGGCGGTGACGCGTCTGGAGATATCAGGAGGAACCATCGACATTGATTCGGAGGATGACGCAATCCATTCCAATGGTGACGTGAATATTACCGGAGGGACTTTTACAATTGCCACGGGAGATGATGGTATTCACGCGGATAACCGGGTGGTAATCGACGATGGAACCATTACGATCATAGAGAGTTATGAAGGAATCGAAGGACTGATGGTTGATATCAACGGAGGTGTCATCGATCTTACGTCGGAAGACGACGGATTGAATGCAGCGGGCGGAAATGACGGTTCCGGTAATCTGGAGTTTGGAAGGGAAGGCCGGCCGGGCGGCATGAGAGGAGAGAAAACGGATGGTGCCGGCGGTGCTTTTGGAGCGGCAGAAGCTGCTTATATTAAAATTACAGGAGGAGAGATAAAGATCAGTGCATCAGGCGACGGTATCGATTCCAACGGTGATTTCTATATGGAAGGGGGAACTGTAATCGCAGAGGGACCGACAGACAATGGAAACGGAACGCTGGATTACGATGGAACCGGAACGATCACCGGAGGTATCTTTATGGGAACGGGAAGTTCGGGGATGGTTCAGTCGTTTTCCGAAGACTCTGCACAAAATGTGATTGTGGTGTATTTCAACAGTACAAAAACAGCCGGGACAGAGTGGAAGCTTACAAGCGGAGACGGAACGGTGGAACTTACGGGAAATCCGGCTAAGGAGTACTCTTCCCTGATCGTAAGCTCCCCGGAGCTGAAAGAAGGGGAGACGTATCGGCTGACTGCGGGAGAAGAATCCATGGAGATCACTGTATCAGGGAGGAT
>X244_Common_House_Martin__coassemble_788_pt1 | contig 11668 bp, 7 predicted proteins | sample X244_Common_House_Martin__metabat2_high_PE_003 | metagenome-assembled genome bin X244_Common_House_Martin
GTCTATTAATGTGGAAAAAAAGACGGGGAAAATAAGGGCGGAAAAGGTTCCTCTGGCGGAACAGCATAACATGGTATTTTCCGGCTCTCTGGTGGCGGCCGGCCGCGGCACGGTCCTGGTTACCGGAACCGGAATGAATACTGAGATCGGAAGGATCGCCGCTCTGATGAACAGCACGGGAGAAAAGAAAACGCCGCTGCAGATCAGTCTGGACCAGTTCGGAAGCCATCTGGCAGCGGGAATACTGATCATCTGCGCGCTTGTGTTCGGACTCAGCATTTACCGCCGGATGCCGGTTCTGGACTCCCTGATGTTTGCAGTGGCCCTGGCGGTCGCGGCAATCCCCGAGGCGCTCAGTTCCATCGTCACCATTGTGCAGGCCATGGGAACACAGAAGATGGCCAGGGAACACGCCATTATCAAAGACTTAAAGGCCGTGGAAAGCCTGGGCTGCGTATCTGTGATCTGTTCCGACAAGACGGGGACCCTGACACAGAACCGAATGACGGTGGAGGAGGTTTATGTAAACAACCGTCTCTATCCGCCGGAGAATTTAAATCTTGAGAATCTGGTTCAGCGGTATCTGCTCTATGACGCCGTCCTGACAAATGACGCCTCGTGTACAGATGGAAAAATACTGGGAGATCCCACCGAAGCCGCTCTTGTCGTTATGGGGCGGAAGCTTGGAATTTCAGAAAGTGAACTGCGGCATTCCATGCCCAGGATCGGAGAACTTCCGTTTGATTCGGACCGGAAGCTGATGACGACCGTGCATCGTGTTGACGGCGTGCGGATTATGTTTACCAAAGGGGCATTGGATATTTTGCTTCCCCGCTGCGAATCGATTCTGACAGGCGAAGGGGTCCGCCCGATGCGGGAAAATGACCGTCAGCGGATCAATGAGCAAAATCTCGGCTTCTCGCGGCAGGGGCTGCGCGTACTCACCTTTGTATACAGGAAAATGGGGGAGAAGGAGATCCTGACGGAGAAGTCGGAATCCGGGTACATATTTTTAGGAATGACAGCCATGATGGATCCGCCGAGACCAGAGTCAAAAAATGCGGTCTTAAATGCCAGAAGGGCCGGTATCAGACCGGTCATGATTACGGGGGATCATAAGATCACAGCCGCAGCCATTGCGGAAAAGATTGGAATTCTGAATGAAGGCGGAATTGCAGTGAGCGGTCCTGAACTGGACGATATGGCGGATGAGGAGCTGGACCGGAATCTGGACCGGATCAGCGTTTACGCACGGGTTTCGCCGGAGCATAAGATCCGGATTGTCAGCGCATGGCAGAAAAAAGGCCATATTGTAGCCATGACAGGCGATGGCGTCAATGATGCGCCAGCGCTGAAGAAGGCGGATATCGGCGTTGCCATGGGAAAAATGGGAACGGAAGTCTCTAAAGATGCTGCTTCCATGATCCTGACGGATGACAACTTTGCCACGATCATCAAGGCGGTAGCCAACGGCAGGAATGTGTACCGCAACATCCGGAATGCAATCAAGTTTCTGCTGTCCGGCAATATGGCTGGTATTTTAAGCGTACTGTATACATCTTTAATGGCACTGCCAACTCCGTTTGCGCCGGTGCATCTGCTGTTTATCAACCTGGTGACAGACTCCCTTCCGGCCATCGCCATCGGAATGGAGAAGGCGGAGCCGGGCCTGCTGACGAAAAAACCCAGAAACCCGAAGGAAGGAATTTTGACGAAGCGGTTCATCCTCCAGATTCTTCTCCAGGGGGCGCTGATAGCGGTCTGTACGATGACCGCCTATCATACGGGGCTGGCCACGGGAAGCGAAGCTGCGGCCAGTACCATGGCGTTTTCCACCCTGACGCTGGCGAGGCTGTTCCACGGCTTTAACTGCCGGAGCAGCCACTCTGTCTTTAAGATTGGACTGATGAGCAATTTATACAGTATTATGGCGTTTGAGGCGGGGGTGGTGCTTCTGGCCGGAGTTCTGTTTGTGCCGGGGCTTCAGACTCTCTTCTCCGTGGCCGATTTATCGGTGAGACAGCTGCTTACCATCGTGATTTTCGCGGTGGTGCCGACGCTGGTGATTCAGGCGTTTAAGACGGTGAGAGAGAGTATGCGGTAGAACCGTGGAAAATCATAAAATATCTGCAAATCAGGGGCGTTCCGGAGGCAACCTTTGGGACGTTCCCTTTTTCCGGAGCCATGTAACCGTATGGCCTCTGCTTCCGGCTGCTGAACTGTCATGGAGATATCTGTAAATTTAAGAAACTACTTGTGAAAAAACGTAAAATGCGATACGATAATACCATTAAAGTTTTATTCTGTAACGTGGTTATTCAGCCTTCAGAGACGGGCGGCCCGGGGAGAAAAAGAGCCGGAATATGCGGCGGCTCCGGTAAAATGAAGATTCCGTGACAGGATTACGAAAGGACAAGAGAAGATGAAGTGGAAATACATAGCAAAGCGGCTTCTGATTGCCATACCTACCTTTTTGGGAATTACAGTGCTGGCCTTTTTTATTCTGAATCTGGCTCCCGGTTCACCTCTGGATGCACTTCTTGCGGATCCCAGGATATCTCCTGCGGAACTGGAACGAAAGCGGGTTGCCCTCGGGCTTGACAAGCCTGTGATAATCCAGTATTTCAGCTGGCTGAATCTGCTGCTCCATGGGGATCTGGGGTTCTCCTACAGTACCCAGAGGCCGGTGGCGGCCATGATCGGTGAGCGTCTTCCGGCTACGGCATGTCTGGCAGGAGCATCGATTCTGCTGTCTCTTATCGTAGCGATTCCTCTGGGGATTTATGCGGCGTCGAAGCCAAACTCAAAGAGAGATTACGTTTCGGGCGGTATTTCACTCTTAATGATGGCAACCCCCAACTTCTTTGTGGGTCTGGTCTTTATCTACCTGTTTGCCATTGTGTTTAAGATTCTTCCGTCGGGGGGAATGTATGATTCGGCGGGAGTGAAATCGGGAGCAGCGCTGATGCGCCATATGATCATGCCGTGCCTCGTACTGTCCTTCCAGCAGATCGGCGGCTGGGTCCGCCATATGCGCAGCAGTATGCTGGAGGTTATGCAGGAGGATTACATTCGGACGGCCCGCTCCAAAGGACTGAAGAAATGGGGCGTCATCTATAAGCACGGATTGAAAAATGCACTGATTCCGGTAATCACCGTGGTAGGCATGTCCATCCCGTCTCTGGTCGGCGGCGCTGTTATCACGGAACAGGTATTTGGCTGGCCGGGAGTCGGATCTTTGATGGTGACTGCGATTAACGGACGTGATTATCCGGTTATTATGGGAATTACGGTCATGATTGCGGCGGCGGTTCTGGTTGCCAATATCTTAACTGATGTGGCCTACGGACTTCTGGATCCGCGAATCAGCTACAAATAGGAGGGTAGACGAATGAAAAAAAGAGAGAATGAAAGCTACCTTTCCGAGGTACTTAGCAAACTGACAGAGCATAAGATGGCCATGGTTGGGCTCTTTATCATCACGCTGGAGATCATACTTGTGGCAGTGCTGCCGTTTATCATGCATTTGAATCCTTATGATTCGGACTATACGGCATTTTCCACGGCGCCGAGCAGTCTCCATATACTCGGCACGGATGCCATCGGACGCGATATATTTGCCAGACTGGTTTACGGAGGCAGGACTTCCCTTTTGGTAGGCCTGCTGTCCACCATCATCAGCTGCGCCATCGGTGTTCCCCTGGGACTGATCGCAGGATATTTCCGGGGCAAGGCGGAGATTGCGATCATGCGTGTGGCGGATATCTTCATGTCCTTCCCATCCATCGTATTAATCCTGGTTCTGGTGGCGGTAATCGGGCCGTCCATCTGGTCGGTTACCATTGTAATCGGTGTGCTGGGCTGGACTCAGTTCGCCAGACTGATTTATGCCAATGTGCTTTCTGTCTCGGAAAAGGAATATGTGGAGTCTGCAAGGGCGATCGGTACTTCTAATTATAAGATCATCACCAGGTATATTCTGCCCAACTCCTTCGCCCCGATTTTGATTGCCACCACCTTTCAGATGGCCAGTGCAATCCTGATGGAATCATCGTTAAGCTTCCTGGGAATGGGCGTACAGCCGCCGGGGGCCAGCTGGGGCAACATGCTTTATGACGCCCAGTCGATCACGGTTCTTTCCAAACGGCTCTGGATCTGGATGCCGCCGGGAATTGCCCTGCTCATTACGGTGCTCAGCATCAACTTCCTGGGGGACGGAATCCGCGATGCTCTGGATCCGAAGATTAAGATTTAAAAAGCAAAACAAACGTAGTAAGATCTACACAAAAAGGAGGACTCTATGAGAAAAAGTAAGAGTAAGATGACAAGATTGACAGCCATTGTCATGGCAGGAGCCATGGTATTGGGACTGAGCGCCTGCGGCGGAAAAGACGCAGGCAGCACAACGACTGCGGCCGGAGATGCAGGCACAACTGCCCAGGCAGCGGGAGAAACGACTGCGGCGCAGGGATCAACCGATGCGGCAGCAGGCGAGAAGGTGATTACGGCGGCGGTCAGTACCGCATGGGACACCATGATGCCGATGAACACAACCAGCAATTATACCCGCATGATCTGTGACCAGATCTATGACCGTCTGACACAGTCTAAGGCTGACGGAACGTACGAGGGACGCCTGGCCAAATCCTGGACAGTAAACGATGATTCCAACGCAGTAACCTTTGAATTATATGACAATGCCGTGTGGTCCGACGGAGAACCTGTCACAGCGGCAGATGTAGTTTTCAGCTACCAGATGTACTCGGATCCCAGCGTGGATGCCAAGAGCCGTTACCATCTGCAGTACATTGCCGGTGTTGATGATTCCGGTGCGGAGCTTTCCGAGGATTCCATCGAAGTAACCGCGAACGGTGATCACGAGGTAACCTTCAATTTAAAGAGCTCCATGTTCGTGGATACATTCCTCCAGGACATTGATACCGTCTTCATTATTCCGAAGCATATTTTTGAAGGCAAGACGGCACAGGAGATCAACTCCCCTGACTTATGGGCAAAGCCTGTAGGCTCCGGTCCATTTATCTATGACAGCGAGATCAACGGTGAGAGAATGGAATTTGTAAAGAATCCCAACTACCACTTAGGCGCGCCAAAGATCGACCGTCTCGTTATCCGTGTGACAGATTCTGCTTCCATGCTGGCAGGTCTGATCAATGGAGATTTGGATTTAATCGGCTACGGTTCCATCTTAATCGATGACTGGGATCTGGCAAACGAGCAGGAAAATCTGGTTGCAGAGTCGATTCCGACCACTTCCTATACCACGCTGATCTTCAATACCCAGAAGCCGTATCTGACACAGGAAGTGCGCCAGGCCCTGAGTATGGCGATCAACCGTCAGGTTCTCGTGGACGCTCTGTTACAGGGCCAGGGCCAGCAGATCGTAACTCCAATTGCGCCGATGAGCCCGTATTACAACAAGGATGTGACCGTATGGTACGATCCTGACAAGGCGAAGACCATGCTGGAGGAAGCCAACTTCCCGTTTGATCAGACACTGACCTTCTATATTGCGGCAGGCAACAGCATTACCGAGCGTACAGCGGCCCTGATCGTACAGGATTTACAGAAGGTGGGCGTTAAGGTTCAGATTGAACAGGTAGACTTCCCGACCCTTATGAGCAACATGTTAGACGGCAAGCACGATATGGGAACCATCGGTTCCGGCGGTACCTTAGACCCGAGCGAGAGCCGTGAGATGATCCATCCGGACAGCTCCGTCAATTTCTGCCAGTTAAGAGATACTGAGATGACAGACTTAATCGACAAGGGCAATGCAGAGCTGACCTTCGACGCCAGAAAACCATATTTTGATGAGTATCAGGTGATGGTGAAGGAGCGTTCTGCCATGGCTTACCTGTATACAAAGAATACATTAACAGTTCATAATAAGAGGGTGACAGGCATCGATGCAGAGAATTTCGATTCCCTGAACTGGTCAACCTGGAACTGGGATATACAGTAAGGAACTTAAGAATAAAAGTTAAGAGGGAAAATTTATGGACTCATTGCTTACGGTGGACGGTTTATCAGTCCAGTTTAATACAAAAAAAGGAATTAATACAGCGGTTGACGGCATCAGCTTTTCGGTTGGAAAAGGCGAGATACTGGGAATCGTGGGAGAATCGGGCTGCGGTAAGAGCGTAACCAGCTTGTCCATCCTGCGGCTTTTAGGAACCAACGCCCGGATATCCCAGGGAAGTGTTAAGCTGGAAGGCAGAGAGTTACTCTCCCTGTCTGAAGACGAGATGTGTAAGATCCGGGGCAATGAGATCGCCATGATTTTCCAGGACCCGATGACGGCGCTCAATCCCACTCTGACCATCGGCGACCAGCTGATCGAGCCCCTGGTGATTCATCAGGGCTTCAACAAGAAGGACGCCAGGAAGGAGGCGGTCGAGGTTCTGAAAAAAGTAGGAATCTCGGCGCCGGAAAAGCGGCTGAAAGAGTATCCCCACCAGCTGTCCGGCGGTATGCGCCAGAGGGTCATGATCGCCATGGCCGTTTCCTGCGCACCCAAGCTTCTGATTGCAGACGAGCCGACCACGGCGCTGGATGTGACGATTCAGGCTCAGATTCTGGAACTCATGCTGGATTTAAGGCAGAAGATGGATACGGCGGTTATTCTTATCACCCATGACATGGGCGTGGTGGCCGAGACCGCGGATAACATCCTGGTACTTTACGCGGGCAAAGTTGTGGAATACGGGTCGGTAAAAGAGATCTTTAATACCCCCAAGCATCCGTATACAAAGGGGCTCTTAAGCTCCATACCGCCTTTGGAAGAGGATGTGGAGGAACTGAACACCATAGAGGGAACGGTGCCCGGACCCGGGCAGATGCCGGCCGGATGCCGTTTCAGCCCCAGATGCCCTTATGCGGACGAACGGTGTAAGAAAGAACAGCCGGGAATCTATGAGGCAGGCGGTGCGAAGGTGAGCTGCTTTAGATACGAGGGTGATAACTATGAGAAGTGAGAATCAGGTATTACTGGAAACGAAAGATTTGAGAAAATATTTTAGCGGGAAAAAGGGGCTGTTCAACTTAAATCCTGCAGTGGTCAAGGCGGTCGATGATATTAACCTGACGATCCACAAGGGGGAGACTCTGGGACTGGTTGGTGAATCCGGCTGCGGGAAATCCACTCTGGGCAGAACCATCTTAAAGCTGATTCCCATGACCTCCGGTCAGGTAATCTATAACGGCGAAGATATTGCCGCATATGACAAGAAGCAGATGTGGGAGATGCGCAAGCGGATGCAGATCATCTTCCAGGATCCCTACAGCTCGCTCAATCCGCGAATGACGGTGTATGATCTGGTCAGCGCGCCTCTTGAGGTCTACGGAATCGGAAGCGCCGCGGAACGCAAGGAGATGGTGATCTCCATCTTAAATGACGTAGGTCTGGACAAACAGTACTTAAACCGCTTTCCCCATGAATTCTCGGGAGGCCAGCGTCAGAGAATCGGCATAGCCAGGGCTCTGATCCTGAATCCGGAGTTTGTGGTCTGCGACGAGGCGGTATCGGCTCTCGACGTGTCTGTGCGGGCGCAGGTACTGAACCTGATGAAAAAGATGCAGCAGAAGAGGAACCTCACCTATTTATTCATATCCCACGATTTGAGCGTGGTTCGCCACGTCAGCGACCGCGTGGCTGTCATGTATCTGGGAAGTGTGGTTGAGATCGCCGACAAGCAGGATTTATACGGAGCGCCGCTCCATCCTTATACCAGGGCGCTGCTCTCCGCCATCCCCATCCCGGATGCCAACAGAAAGCGCAACCGCATCATCCTGGAGGGAGATGTTCCCAGTGCCTATAATCCTCCGTCCGGCTGTAAGTTCCATACCCGCTGTCCTTATGCGACAGACCGGTGCCGGGAAGAGGTACCGGCATTAAGGGATATGGGGGACGGCCATGGTGTGGCGTGCCACTTTCCGCTGAACCAGGGTTAGAGACTTTCCCGTGACGGATTGACGAAATTTCTTGACATAAGCCAGGACCCGGTGGTACTATAATCTTAGTTTATATAGAAACCTTAGAGATGACAGAGCAGGTTAAACACACGGGGCCGTAAACCCCGTTGTTTTGCCCGCTCTTTCCTTGTTTATCAGGGCTGCTGTGCTTATCGGGGCTATTATGCTTATCAGGGCTATGCTGCCGGAACGGGAAACGCCGCGGGGATATGGCTTCCCGTTTTCAAGGGGACCAGGCGGTCATCTCAGAAACGGCCGTGTCGGCTGCCGTTTATTATTACAGTAACCTGTGCGCAGAGTGTGCGGGGCGAGTTACCAGGAGGGAGAAGAAACATGGGGAAGTATGTCATTGCATTGGACCAGGGAACGACAAGCTCCAGATGTATCCTGTTTGATGAACAGGGAACGATCTGCAGCGTGGCACAGAAGGAGTTTACACAGATTTTTCCGCAGCCGGGCTGGGTGGAGCACAATCCGATGGAGATCTGGTCTTCCCAGCTGTCCGTAACCATGGAGGCGATGGGAAAAATAGGGGCGCATTACAGCGACATCGCCGCCATCGGCATCACCAATCAGCGTGAGACTACCATCGTATGGGATAAGGAGACCGGAGAACCGGTTTACAACGCTATCGTATGGCAGTGCCGCAGGACGGCGGACCGGATCGAGGAACTGAAAAAAGAGGAGCTTGCAGACCGGATTCGGGAAAAGACCGGCCTCATTCCGGATGCCTATTTTTCGGGAAGCAAGATCGAATGGATTTTAAATCATGTGGAAGGCGCCAGGGAACGGGCGGAGCGTGGAGAGCTGCTGTTTGGAACCGTGGATACGTGGCTGATCTGGAATCTGACCAAGGGCTGCATTCATGTGACCGACTATACGAATGCATCGAGAACCATGCTGTTTGACATCCACAGAAGGTGCTGGGACGATGAGATTCTGGAGTATTTCGGAATTCCGAAGTGCATGCTTCCGGATGTAAAGCCCTCCAGCTGTGTTTATGGCTACACGTCCTCCGACGTGATGGGCGGAAAGATTCCGATTGCCGGTGCGGCAGGGGATCAGCAGGCGGCGCTGTTCGGCCAGTGCTGCTTCGACGAGGGCGAAGTGAAGAATACATATGGAACCGGCTGTTTTCTGCTCATGAATACAGGGGAAAAAGCGGTTCTCTCCCGGAACGGGCTGCTGACGACCATTGCGGCCAGTGAGGGAAATGAGGTGCGTTACGCGCTGGAGGGCAGTGTCTTCGTGGCAGGAGCTGCGGTGCAGTGGCTGAGAGACGAGATGCGAATGGTGAGAAGCGCGCCGCAGACGGAGGAGTACTGCGCCGCGGTACCGGATACGGGCGGCGTCTATGTGGTTCCTGCTTTTGCAGGACTGGGGGCGCCTTACTGGGATCAGTATGCCAGAGGAACCATTGTAGGGGTGACCCGCGGTACTAGCAAGGAACAGTTTATCCGTGCCACCGTGGAATCCATGGCGTATCAGGTGTATGATTTAATCGAGGCCATGCAGCAGGATTCCGGAATCTGCTTAAGGCAGCTTCGGGTAGACGGCGGCGCCTGTGCCAATAACTTCCTGATGCAGTTCCAGGCAGATCTTTTGAATACTGCCATTATCCGTCCCGACTGTATCGAGACCACCGCGCTGGGAGCCGCCTATCTGGCGGGACTGGCCGTGGGCTACTGGAAGGACAAGGAAGAGATCCGAAAGAACTGGAAGGTGTCCAGGGCCTTTGAGAGCAGTATGGAAGAGGATCAGCGCAGCCGGCTCGTAAAGGGATGGAAGCGGGCGGTGAAGTGTGCCCTGTGCTGGGCAGAGGAAGAGTAAACGCGTTCGGTGAAACTCAGAATATTTATACTTGACACCGGTCACTGTGTGTGATAGCATGAAACTAAATATGAAACCTTGAGACGACAGAGTAAGGTAGATAGACGGAGGTAATCCGTTTGTTTCCCTTACTCTTTTTGCGTAGAAGGAAAGCGCTCTTATTCCCCAAAACGCTTCGTTTCACAGGAACGAGAGGATCAATCAGGAGGAATGAAAATGGAAAGTTTGAATTACGATGCGGTCATTATTGGCGGCGGGGTAACCGGATGTGCGGTAGCCAGGGAACTGTCCCGCTATGAGCTGTCGGTCTGTGTACTGGAAAAGGAAGAGGATGTGTGCTCGGGAACATCGAAAGCCAACAGCGCCATCGCCCATGCCGGGCATGATGCCACACCAGGCTCCTTAAAGGCGAAATTCAATGTACAGGGAAGCCAGATGATGGAGCCGCTCTCAAAGGAACTGGATTTTGATTATGTGAGAAACGGTTCTCTCGTTCTCTGCTTTTCTGAGGACGATCTTCCGGCGCTGGAAGAACTCCTGGAAAAAGGGAAGCGCAATGGGGTCCAGGAGCTGGAGATAATCTCCGGAGATGAAGTCAGAAAGATGGAGCCGAACGTAACGGATACCGTGGTGGCAGCCCTCCACGCGCCGACCGGCGGAATTGTCTGCCCCTTTGGCCTTACCATCGCTCTGGCGGAAAATGCGGCAGACAACGGAGTGGAATTTAAGTTCCTGACTGAAGTAAATGAGATTAAAAAAGACGGAGAAGGCTACATTCTGGAGACAGGAAAGGGAGCCATAACAGCGAAATATATTATCAATGCCGCAGGCGTTTACGCGGACCGCTTCCACAACATGGTCAGCAGCAGTAAAATACATATCACCCCGCGGAAAGGCGATTACTGTCTGCTGGATAAGGAGGCAGGCGGCCATGTAAGCCATACCATTTTCCAGCTCCCGGGAAAGCTGGGAAAGGGCGTTCTGGTGACGCCGACCGTTCACGGAAACTTGCTGACCGGGCCGACAGCCGTGGATATTGAGGATAAGGAAGGCAATGCCACGACGGCTGAGGAACTGGCATTTGTCACAGAGAAGTCTTCCATCGGCGTGAAAAATGTTCCGTTCCGTCAGGTCATCACATCGTTTTCCGGTCTCCGGGCCCATGAGGACGGCGATGATTCTATCATCGGAGAGGCGGAGGATGCACCGGGATTTTTCGATGCGGCAGGCATCGAGTCCCCAGGTCTTACCAGCGCGCCGGCCATCGGCGTCTATTTGGCAGAGCTTGTAGCCGGAAAGGCGGGAGCGGCTCAGAAGAAGGACTGGAAGCGGGAACGCCGGGGGATTGTCCGGCCGGAGAAGATGAGCGTGGAAGAGAGGGCCGAGCTGATCCGGCAGAGACCGGAGTACGGCACGATCATCTGCCGCTGTGAAGGCGTCAGCGAAGGTGAGATTATCGATTCCATCAGAAGAACACTGGGAGCCGTGTCTCTGGATGGGGTGAAGCGCAGGGTCAGACAGGGCATGGGAAGATGCCAGGCCGGCTTCTGCACGCCGAGGACCATGGAGATCCTGTGCCGGGAACTTGGAATCACAATGGAAGAAGTCTGCAAAAATGCGCCCGGATCCAATATGCTGACCGGTCAGAAATAAGGGGGAGAATGATATGACACAACATGATATCGTAATCATCGGAGGCGGCCCTGCCGGGCTGGCGGCAGCGGTGGCTGCAAAACGGGCAGGAGCGGAAGATATCCTGATTCTGGAAAGAGACAGCTGCCTTGGCGGCATCTTAAATCAGTGTATCCACAACGGATTCGGACTTCATACGTTCAAGGAAGAACTG
>X244_Common_House_Martin__coassemble_791_pt1 | contig 11618 bp, 8 predicted proteins | sample X244_Common_House_Martin__metabat2_high_PE_003 | metagenome-assembled genome bin X244_Common_House_Martin
CCGGCATCTTCCAGTCGATCATGGCGATATCAAACATCCAGTGTTCCGCCAGGGCGTTTTCCACTTCCCGGACGGCGCGGATACCGGAGTCCACCCAGCGGGTGGCTGCCCCGATGTCGTCCAGAATCAGAGCTGTCTACCTGCCCACAGAAGGATCGTCGTCCACCACCAGTACCTGGAATCCTTTTAGGAGATTCTGGCGTTTCCGCTCCCATTCCTGCTCCTCGTTGTCGGTTACCAGCTGGAAGGGAACGGTGACGGTGAAACGGCTTCCCTCCTGCTTGTGACTCGTGACGGAGATGGTACCGCCCATCAGCTGTACGAGGCTGTAGACGATGGAAAGGCCGAGGCCGCTCCCCACATTGTTCCGGGCATTGCCGGGGGCTTCCTGCTCGAAGGGCTGGAAGAGCCGATCCATGAACTCTTCTGACATTCCGATTCCGTTATCCTCAATGACAAACTGAATATAGGCGTATCCGTTGGTCCGTTTTTCCTCTGCTATATCGACGGAGACAGAACCGCCCGGCTGTGTAAATTTCAGTGCATTTGACAGGAGATTCATGAGAATCTGCTTCATACGGAGGGAGTCTCCAATATAGTGGCTTTCCAAAGGTTCCAGGTGACGCATCTCATAAGCAATCTCCCGTTCCAGTGTCTGCGGATAGATAATCTGATTAATCTCTTCCACAAACGCCCTGAAATCAAAGAGATCATGGGCGATTTCCATCTTATCAGTCTCAATCCTGGACATATCCAGGATATCATTGATCAGGGAAAGAAGGTATTTGGACGAAGTATCAATCTTTTGGAAACAGTCCTTTACGGTTCTGGAATCATGAAGCTTGATCTGTCCGATGGTGCTCATGCCTATGATGGCATTCATCGGAGTCCGGATATCGTGGCTCATGCGGGAAAGAAAGTCTGATTTTGCGCGGCTGGCTGCCTGGGCGGAGGCAAGGGCATCGCGGAGCAGCTGTTCCTGGCGGGCCTGTTCCTGACGGAGTTCATCGAGAAACTTGACGAGACAGATCGTCAGAACATCGTCGTTAAAGGGATTTTCCACGGCAATTGCGTGAAGGGACAGCCAGTGGTACTTCCCATCCTGTCCCTGTCCCTGCAGCTCCATATAGATTTCCTGTTCTCCGGCAGAGAAGCGGCGCTGGAGAGCTTCAGGGCTGAAGGTGCTGGCAAAGTCAGCCTGATAGGAACTGTAGATCTCTGGAATACAACTGGCATAAAGCTCCGTAAAGCATCCATCCGGACTCAGCTGATACTCCTCCTGTTCATTTAGAAAACAGTGGTAGGTGTCCTGCGTCAGATTGACACTTACGATTAAGGGATAAGCAGTGCAGATCGCAGCACGCAGGAAACGGTTCTCCAGTACCCGCTCCTGTTCCTGTGCCTGTTCCAGCCGCATCTGTTCCGTGATATCAGTAAATACCGCCTGGATGACCTCCATACCGTTGCTGTTGATGATTCGTCCCATAACGACATTGATCCAGGCCTCCTCCCCATCTCTCCGGATACAGTGACGGCGGTAGGAAGCAGATTCTCCATTCAGGGTCAGCCGGTCGAGGAGTGTGGAAATCCATTCCTGATCCTGTAAGTCAACCTTCTGGAGCGGGTTACTGACGGCTTCCCGGTACTCGGCCTCAGAGTCATATCCATAAAATTTCCATACCATGGGATTGACTGAAATGATAGTATGGGCCGGATCTGTAGAAAACTGGAGAATACCGCAGGGAAGTGTATGATACAGCTGCTCCAGAAAACGCGTCTGATGCTCATACTCCTGTTTTTTCGTGTCCAGGGCAGATTTAAGACGTTCAAAGGCCTCGCGGCCTGATTCCACTGGAAAGAGTTCGTCATCATGAATCTCCGAAAACGGGACAGAGTTGTGAATATGGACTGTCTCTAAGCCATCCCCTTTTTCGCGGAAAACAAAGGTGGCTCTCTGCTGGGTGTTTAAGTAGGCCCCGGATTCCGGTTTGCTTAAGAGACGGCTGACTGCTTCACATAAGTAGGAACCGCCGCCTAAATCGATGGAATGATACTGCTCATCGTACATGCTGCAGGCAATCATACCATCTTTTCCACTGCGGAATACCGCGGCCACTGCTTCTTTTCCTTCCGCCTTCTGGAGCTCTCCGCCGCCAAGCCATATGATGTCATCTGCAAATGTCGATATCATAAATTCCATGTCAGAGTCGCAAAAATACGTAGTCAGTATTTTGCGGGTCAGTGACTCTATTTCAGCCAGTGTCTTTTTACCCAATACAATTACCTCCCGGATTAAACCCAAAGTATATTTCTTTTATCATAGCACAGATTGATATCGGAAGAAAGTGCGTACGGGGGGAAAAACGTGAAATTGAGGGAATTTACCTTTTACATCTGCAAAGGCAGAACGTTAGCGGATCGTTATCATGGATCTTCATGGAAGAAAGCCAGCCCGCATCAGACGCGGACCGGCCTGATGGCTGCCGCGGTAGGGGATGAGAATGGCGGTCTCCTATATTACTTATACCAGGGAACCGATTTAGGCATCTATCCGCCGTTAATCTTTCTCTGTATCGGAGCAGGGACGGACTTTGGCCCGCTGCTTGCTAATCCGCGAAGTCTCCTTTTGGGAGCTGCGGCCCAACTGGGGATTTTTTTGACCTTCGCCGGAGCGATTATGCTGGGGTTTACAGGACCGGAGGCAGCGTCGATCGGAATCATTGGAGGCGCGGATGGGCCGACGGCCCTTTATTTAACCAGCAGGCTGGCTCCTCATCTGCTGGGGGCCATTGCCATTGCGGCCTACTCCTATATGGCTCTCGTACCGATTATTCAGCCGCCGATTATCCGGCTTCTGACAACGGAGAAGGAGCGGAAGATCAAGATGGAACAGTTAAGAGCGGTTGGTAAAACAGAAAAGATCATCTTTCCTATTATAGTGACTCTGTTTACAGTCCTGCTTCTTCCTTCGGCGGGCGCGCTGATAGGCATGCTGATGCTGGGAAACTTAATAAAAGAATCCGGCTGTGTTCCGCGTCTTGTGGACGCACTGCAGAATTCCCTGATGTACATCATATCTGTGTTTCTTGGAATAACCGTTGGAGCCAAGGCGAGCGCAGATGCGTTTCTGCGGGTGGATACATTAAAGATTATTGTGCTTGGCCTGGCTGCATTTTCCGTGGGTACCGCGGGCGGTGTTCTGCTGGGAAAGGTGATGTGCAGACTGTCAAAGGGCAAAGTAAATCCCATGATAGGCGCCGCAGGTGTCTCTGCGGTTCCAATGGCGGCCCGTGTGGTGCAGAAGGAGGGACAGAAATACAACCCATCCAATTTTTTGCTGATGCACGCCATGGGGCCTAACGTGGCCGGCGTAATTGGTTCAGCGGTAGCGGCCGGGATGCTTTTGTTATTTTTTCGGTAACAGGAAACAGGGGGAAAATCATGTAACAGTTCCCGGATGCATGTCCGGGAACTGTTTTTGCCAGTAGATTCTGAGATCAATCCATTGTATAATAAAACAAGCCGGCAGGCCGCGACATGGCCTGCCTTTCTGATTTGACTTATTATAACTAAAATGGAAGGAATTAAATTATGCCGGAAAATAAAAATGGGAACGGTTTTCTGCCCTACGCCCTTGCCCCTGAAATTATCCATGCGCTGGATCTCCTTGGATATCAGGAGCCAACGGAAATACAGAGGGAAGTAATACCCGCCGTTCTGGAGGGACGGAATGTGGCAGCGCGGTCCAGGACAGGTACGGGTAAGACTGCGGCGTTTGGGATACCGCTCTGTGAGAAGATCGTCTGGGAAGAGAATCTGCCTCAGGCTCTGGTACTGGAGCCCAGCAGGGAGCTGGCGGTTCAGGTCAGCAATGAGCTGTTCCACATAGGACGCAGGAAACGTCTGAAGGTGCCGGCCGTCTTTGGCGGATTTCCGATTGATAAGCAGATGCGCACAATAAAACAGAAGTCACACATTGTGGTGGGGACTCCGGGACGCGTCATGGATCTGATTCAGAGAGAGTGTTTAAAGCTCGTCGGTATCCGGTATCTGGTGATCGACGAGGCGGATCGTATGCTGGACATGGGATTTCTGGAGGAAGTGAAGCAGATCATGGCTCTGTTGCCGAAAGGAGGAAGAGTTCTCCTTTTTTCGGCTACCCTGGATGAGAAGGTACGGCTCCTGGTGGATGAATATATGGAGGATGCCGTTATGATTGCTCCGGAACCGGATGCGGAGGAAGAACCCGCAATTTCCCAGGTGGTATACCGCGCGGACCCGGAAGAGAAATACGACCTGCTGAAGCGGACCCTGATTCTGGAGAATCCGGAGAGCTGCATGATATTCTGCGGTACCAGAGAGATGGTAAATGTGCTCCTTCAAAAGCTGAAACGAGACCGGATATTCTGTGGGATGATACACGGAGAGATGGAGCAGAGAGAGCGTTTAAAAACAGTGGATGCCTTCCGCAGAGGCGGATTCCGTTTTCTGATTGCCACCGATGTTGCGGCCAGGGGAATCGATTTCGATAAGATCGATCTCGTGGTAAACTATGATTTCCCGGGCGGACGGGAGACTTATGTACACCGTATCGGGCGAACCGGAAGAAACGGAGAAAAGGGGAGAGCCGTAAGCCTTCTGTGTGAGAGCGAGGAACGAATGCTTCATATGGTGGAAGCCTACATGGGGCGGGAACTTTCAGTTACAACATGCCCGGAACCGGATGAGGAGTCCACAAAGGCGTTCTGGACGAGGCAGAGGGAGAGAAGGGCTCCGAAAGCTCAAAAGGGAGCCGCTTTAAATGCGGGAATCACGCGTCTGTCCATCGGCGGCGGCCGGAAATCGAAAATGCGTGCAGTCGATATCGTTGGAACCATCTGCAGCATTGACGGAATTGGGGCGGAAGACATCGGTATTATAGACATCAGGGAAAGTCTGACTTATGTGGAGATTCTTAACGGCAAGGGGCAGGCGGCACTGGAAAAGCTGCAGGAAAAGACAATCAAGGGCAGGCTGCGGAAAGTGAGGATTGCCCGCAGATGAGCGTGACGCTGGCCGGCATGACGGCCGGATTTTTATGGTCCGGATTCTGCTTTTCTGAATAGGATGCCATTAGAACATCATATCAGACGGGAGAAATCTATGAATCAAAGAGTACTGTTGGAACCGGCGGCGGAGACTGTCTGCATTGAGAATTCAGTTCCGCCGCTGATTTTTGAACTGCCGCCGGAAGAGGGACGCCGGGTGCTGGAGGAGGCACAGGATGCGCCGGTCTGCCTGTATCCGGCACAGGTGGAGGCGTCCATGGTGGACACTGGCCAGTGGGGCCGCATTCCCGTGTACCGGGTAACACCGGTAAACAGCGGGTTCGCGGAACATGTGATCTTCTATATTCATGGGGCCGGCTGGGTATTCGGAAGCTTTCATACCCATGAAAAGCTGGTGAGAGAACTGGCGGCCAGGACCGGTTGTACGGTGATATTTCCGGAATATTCCCGCTCTCCGGAAGCGCGTTATCCAACTGCTGTCGAGCAGTGCTACAGCGTGCTCTGCCAGCTGCCGGATCTGTTTGAACAGGCGGGACGGAGGATGAACGGGAATACACTGACTGTAGCCGGGGACAGTGTGGGGGGCAATATGGCGATCGCCATGACCCTGTTCTCCAAATACAGAGGCGGTCCTGTGATTCATAAGCAGCTTCTTTATTATCCGGTGACCAACGCCTGTTTCAATACAGCGTCATACTGTGAATTTGCGGAGTGCTACTACTTATACCGGGCCGGAATGATGTGGTTCTGGGATCAGTACACCACCTCGGAGAACTGCAGAAACCAGATAACGGCCTCCCCGTTAAGGGCGTGCACCGAACACCTGGAGGGACTTCCGCAGGCCATGATCTTAAATGGCCAGGCAGACGTACTGAGAGACGAGGGCGAGGCCTACGCCGAAAAGCTGCGGGCCGCCGGAGTGCCGGTGACGGCAATGCGTTTTCAGGCGATCATCCACGATTTCGTCATGCTGAATGCGCTGGATGAGACCAACGCATGCAGGGCGGCAATGGATGCATCCACAGAATGGATTAACCGGAAAAATATGGAATGGTATCAGGATCATGCAGGCCAGTCTGCAGACGATTGCAGCATTGCATAAATCACACGGGACACTTTGCTGTTTTAACGGTCCGGTTTTCCGGGCGGACAGACGCAAAAACGCAGCCTTACTGTGCCTGCGTTTTGCGTCTGAACTCTCGGAGAGTCTCCGGATCAATACGGAAGGAATACGGAGGAAAAGGTTTTATGAATCAACATGCATACAGAAAGCTGCGTATGGAACGCCAGCATTTTACAAAACCCGCGTCAAAGAAGCAGTATGGAGAACTGTTTAAGCAGATGTCGCCCGTACTCTGTGTGTACTGGAGCTGTCCGGGAAGTCCCCCGGAGCTTTTGTACCGCGCGGCCTTTGACGACAGCAGATATTGCTATAAGATGAGGGAGAGCCGGACGATTATTAAGGGGAGATTCCAGAACGGCAATATTGCTTATATTTATGCGGACGAACTGGAGCTGTTTGCGGCAGTCTACCGGAAGGACAGGCCTTTTACGGATACGGAGCAGGAGCTTTATGACCTTTTACAACGGGAAGGTCCGATGACGATCCACGTCATGAAGGAGTTTACAGGCCTGCTGGCGAAAGAGATCACGCCCGCTCTGCACCGGCTGCAGGAGAAATTTCTCGTATTCGAGGATCAGACCGATAACGAATGGGACCGGGCCTGGTACCCGTTTGAGTCGGAGTTCCCTGATGCAGATCTGGACCGTTATACGAAGGAGGCAGCAGCAGAGGAACTGGTGAGACGGTTTGCATGGCTGAACGTATGGATTGATGCGGCTATGGTGAGATCCTTCTACCGTCTCCCGTTAAAAGAGATCAAAGGTGTGCTGGAGCGGCTGGTATCAGATGAAACTCTGGAGCCGTATGAGGGCGGATACATTCGTCGGGAGGACCTGCCTCTGCTGGAAGGTGAGCCGGCAGAGGTGCCGGAGAAGAACCATACGGTGTTTGTTCTTCACAGAAATGATTTTCTGGTGAAATCCAATGAGCACTGGCTGAAGGAACGGTTCACACATGCGGAGTACGATGTGCTGGGCTATCTGCTGATTGACGGGGAGTTTGAGGGATGTCTGCTGGGGCATTTCCGAAACGGTCCCTTCGAGCTGGAGGATGTGGCCGTCCGTATGGAAAAAGGCGCTGCAGATGCGTTGAAAGAGGATATACGAAATGCCGTGGAACTTCTGTACGACCCGGAGACAAGCCCCCTTAAGCGGTATATGGGAGAGGCGTTGGAGCGCTGAAAAATATTTTGAATTTCATGCTTGACTCTCACACTGTGGTATGGTCTATAGTGATACTGAGCTCAAAAACACATATATGTGAGGTGGTACTATGTTAAAGATTGGTGATTTTTCAAAGCTGTCGAGAATCAGTATCCGTATGCTGCGCCATTACGATGAGATTGGCCTGCTGGAACCAAGGCTGGTTGATCCAGCCACCGGTTACCGGTATTATGGGGAGGAACAGCTCTCCGCGGCCGGACAGATTCAGAATCTGAAATCCATGGGATTTGGCCTGGCGGTCATCCGTGAAATTTTAAACTGCTGCGGCAGACCGGAGGAAATGGAGAGATTTCTCCGGGTTAAGAAGAAAGAGCTGGAGGACCAGATGGACGGCATCGGTACGAAGCTGCGGCTGCTTGATAACACCATCGAATGGATCAGAAAGGATGGAGATATGATGGATTATCAGGTAACGTTAAAAACTTTGCCGGAGAGGTACGTGGCGAGTGTCAGAAAAGTAATTCCGGCTTATGACCAGGAACAGATATTATGGGGGATTCTCCATGAAGAGACGGGAGCGCAGAACCTGCAGATGGCATCGCCCGGTTACGGAATGGCTGTTTTCCATGATGAAGGATATAAGGAAGAGGATGTGGATGTGGAAATTCAGATTTCCGTTGAGGGAACGTACCGGGATACGGAGCACGTAAAATTTAAGACGGTGCCCCCGGTTCTGATCGCTTCGGCTGTTTATCAGGGCAGCTATTCACAGATCACAAGAGTCAATGAGGCAGTGGCCCACTGGATACATGACAACGGGTACGAGTACGACGGCGCTTCGTTCTGCATTTATCACGTCAGCCCTCACGACACATCGGATCCGGAAAAACTGGTAACGGAAGTGTGTTATCCGGTGAAGAAAAAATAGAATATGGAACTTTACAGGAGCCGGGTATGCTGTATTCAGGATACCCGGCTCTTTTCAGCTTCACGGCCGCCATACCCCGGGTAAATTGTCTTTTCCAGTCCGGGATGATATAATAGGAACCATGAAAGAAATGAGTCGGAATTTTATGAAAAAGATCTGGAAAATGGGGCGCTATCGTGACGCGTCCATTCAGAAAAAACTTACGCTGTCGACATGGGTGGTGGCAATTATACCGATTATGATTATATTTGCCATTGTTTTTTTCGTGTTCACAAATGTCAGTGTGGAGAATTCAAAACGCCAGTCACAGATGCTTTTAGATAAGACGGTGGAGGAACTGGATGCGTATTTCGCGCAGGCGCAGGAAGGCATGAATCTGATGGTGACGGATATTAATGTGCAGAATGCCATCGATAATTACGTGACCGGGACCTATAAGGAAAAACTGGATTTAAGGGATTTTATCAGAAACCGCCTGACCAATATGAGTACGGTGGGCAGACGAACAGGTACGATATCCATTTATATCAAGGATGCCAATCAGACCTTTTCCAGAGACTTTTCCGACCAGGATTTAGGGCTGGCCTGCTCCGGTGCTCCCTGGTTTGAAGCACTGTTGTCAGGGGAGGCGTCCTTTGTCCGCGAGGATGGGGACTCCCTGCAGGACGGGCGGCCTGTCTGGATTCTGGCGTCCAATATTGTCAGTGTCAAAAACGGAGAGGTCCAGGGGCTGGTCTATGTGGAGCTGGATAAAAAGAAGATGATTCAGCCGTTTTACGATCTGGTGGAGGGCAGCGGAGATGAGATCATCTGTAATGGACAGGAGATTGTATCCGATGCCTACAGGGAGGGCAGCCATTTTGTTCCGCTGTACTCTTATTCCACGGCGCTGGGGCAGAATGTGGAGTTCAGACTGCAGTTAAAGGAACTGCAGAGAGGCTATGGCGCAGCCCTGGTTTACTTTCTGATCGGTATGGTGGTTCTCATTATCCTGATCTATCTCATTGACAAGCTGCTGGCAGACTGGTTTTCCAGGAGAATCATCACGCTGCGTGATGCGACGAGGGAGATCGCCAAGGGGAATTTAGACGTGGTTGTCTGTGATGACCATCCCGATGAGATCGGGGAACTGGTACAGAGCTTAAATACCATGGTAAAGGATATGAAGCGTCTGATTGAAAGCGAATATCTGGTTAAAATCGAGAGCCAGCAGGCCACCTTAAGGGCGCTTCAGAGTCAGATTAACCCTCATTTTATCTACAATACGCTGGAAAGCATCTCCATGCTGGCCCTGATTCGGGATCATTATGAGATTGTAGATATGGCACAGGCGTTTTCCCTGATGATGCGGTATTCCATGGAGCCGTCCACTCTTGTGGCGGTCAGAGAAGAGGTCGAGAATGTGCGGAATTTTGTGACCATACAGAAAATCCGTTTCCCGGACCGTTTTCTGGTGGAGTACGCCATCGATGAGGAGTGCATGGCGGAAAAGATACCGAGGCTGACCATGCAGCCGCTGGTGGAAAATGCATTTAAGCATGGATTCGAGGACACGCCGGAGCACAAGCGTCTCCTGGTTTCTGTTCTGAAACGGCGGGGATTTCTCGTTATCAGAATTTTTAACGATGGTATGGCGGTTCCGGCGGAGCGAATTGCCAGAATACGGGAGCTGCTGATGCCGGATAACCAGGAGGAGACGCTGGACTGTTTTGCTCTCAGGAACTTAAGCAGGCGTCTTAAGCTTCTGTTTGGGGAAAACAGCCGGGTGACGCTGCGCTCGGGAAAAGGCATTGGAACGATTGTTTCATTGAGAATTCCACTGCGAGAAGAGGGGGAAGAGGACGATGAGAAAGATTTTGATCTGTGACGACGAGGCCATCATACGGCAGGGGATCAGAAAAATTCTGGAAACCTGTTACAGGGATATGGAGATACGGGAATGCAGTGACGGTATGGAGGGGCATAAGACCATGGCGGTGTGGAATCCGGACGCGGTAATCACGGATATCCGCATGCCGGTGTTAGATGGGCTGGCCATGATCGAGAAGGCCCAGGCCGACGGAATCACGGCCCAGTATGTGGTGATCAGCGCTTACCGGGATTTTGAGTACGCCAGGACAGCAATCCGGTGCGGAGTCCGGGAATACATTCTAAAGCCGGTCAACCGTTTTGAACTGACAGACTGCGTATCACGCCTCCTGGACATGAAGGAGCCGGAGGATGTGGAGGAAGAGACGGGAACGGCGCCGGAGGAGAGCGGAAGTATCGGCAGGGCAGTTCAGTATATCGAAAATAATTTTTACCGCAACATCAGTCTGGAGGAGGTCAGTCAGGTGGTTCATATGAACACCGCCTATTTTTCCACACTGTTTAAAAAACAGACGGGTAAGAAGTACATTGACTACGTAACAGACTTACGCATGGAAAAGGCGAGAAAGCTGATTCTCAATACGGATTTAAAAATAGTGAATATCGCAGAGATGGTAGGATACAGCAGTACAAAGCATTTTGCACGAATCTATAAGGAGAAATACGGAGTCACACCCAATGGGGAGAGATAATATGCACAATAAATGTGAACAAGATAACTAAAAACTATAAAAACAGCACTAAAACCAAAATTTGGGTCCCTTCTCTTTTGGTCAGCCTCTGTTATAATGAGAGTATAAAAGTTAAGCGGAATGAAACAGACCGGAATAGAAAAAAGGAGGATTTTATATGAAAAAAACGCTTGCTGTTGTACTGTCGGCCGTTATGGTCAGTGGATTAGCCTTAAGCGGATGCAGAGGAAACAGTGCATCAGCCACAACCGCTGCGCCGAAGGAGACGACGACTGCCGCACCTGCGGAGACGAAAAAAGAAGAGATAAAGGGAGAAGAGGCCAAAGGCGAAGCCCCAGCCGGAGAACAGGTGACGATCACCATAAGCAACTGGCTGGAGGCAGAGGAAGCCACATCCGCTATTTTTAAAGAACTGCTGGATGATTTCATGGCGGCCAATCCGGATATCAGGGTAGAATCCCAGGCCATCCCGTTCAACCAGTATAAGGATCAGGTTCTGATTGCAGGAACCTCCGGCAATGCGGCCGATGTGATTATGGGAAATTCCCAGATGATGAGCGCCTTTAACGGAGCGGGAATTCTGGCGGAACTCGATGATCTGGCTTCGAAGGAAGTGCTCGACGATATTTACCCCGGTTACTTATCAGGAACGACTTACGACGGAAAAGTGAAAGCACTGTCCTGGGCGCCCCATCCCATTGCCATGTATTACAACAAGGATTTATTTACGAAAGCCGGTTTAGATCCGGAGAAGGCACCTGCAACGTGGGATGAGATGACGGAGGCGGCGAGAGC
>X244_Common_House_Martin__coassemble_798_pt1 | contig 11363 bp, 10 predicted proteins | sample X244_Common_House_Martin__metabat2_high_PE_003 | metagenome-assembled genome bin X244_Common_House_Martin
TCCGAAGGTATCTAAGTACTCTTTGCATGCTGCTTTTACTTCCTCAGAAGCTGCATCAGAGTTCATAACGGACTCAACTTTTGCCTTTAAGCCGTCTCTGATCGCGTTCTGAGCTAATAACATACCGTAACCGAACTCAGCATTATCCTCGAATAAGGAGTTGGACCATGCCGGACCCTGTCCCTTTTCGTTTACTGTGTAAGGTGTGGACGGTGAAGAGTTACCCCAGATAGAAGAACATCCTGTTGCATTGGCGATGTACATTCTGTCACCGAATAACTGTGTGATTAATTTTGCGTAAGGAGTCTCGCCGCAGCCTGCACATGCACCTGAGAATTCAAGTAACGGCTGTTTGAACTGGCTTCCCTTAACAGTAGTAGGTTTGAATTTATCGATTACTTCCTGCTTGATCGAAACGGTCTGGCCGAAGTCATATACCTTCTGAGCATCTGCGTAGTTTGCTTCCATGTTGACCATGGTAAGAGCCTTCTCGCCCTTCTTTCCAGGACATACGTTCGCACAGGAGCCGCATCCGGTACAGTCAAGAGCAGATACCGTGATAGCAAACTTGTAGCCAGGCATACCTGTCATGTCAAGCATCTTCATTCCTTCCGGAGCATTTGCAGCCTCTTCTGCTGTCATGGCAACCGGGCGGATAACTGCATGAGGACAAACGTAAGAACAGAAGTTACACTGGATACAGTTGTCCGGATTCCATGCAGGGATGTTCACTGCGATACCACGCTTCTCATATGCGGAAGAACCGGATGGTGTGGAACCGTCTACATACTCCGTAAATGCGGATACTGGTAAGGAATCACCCTCCTGAGCGCTTACCTTAGCCTGGATGTTGTTAACGAAGTCCACAACGTCCTTGCGGCCGCTGGTTGCATGAGTCATGTCAAGACCTTCGTCTGTGCAGGACTTCCAGCTCTCCGGAACCTCTACCTTAACAACGCCCTTAGCGCCTGCGTCGATCGCAGCCCAGTTCTTCATAACAACGTCTTCGCCCTTACGTCCGTAGGTAGCCTTTGCAGCTGCCTTCATCAGTTCGTTTGCCTTCTCAGCAGGAATAATTCCTGTTAACTCGAAGAATGCGGACTGTAAGATTGTGTTGATACGTGTCGGGCCCATGCCGGTCTCGATACCGATCTTCACACCGTCGATGGTGTAGAAGTTGATGTTGTGATCAGCGATGAACTTCTTAACCTGTCCCGGTAAATGCTTCTCAAGGCCTTCTGCATCCCATGGGCAGTTCAGTAAGAATGTACCGCCATCCACTAATTCCTGAACCATATTGTACTTGCGTACATAGGACGGATTATGGCATGCAACGAAGTTAGCCTTATGAATTAAATAAGTAGATTTAATCGGCTTATGTCCGAAACGTAAGTGGGACATGGTAACACCGCCGGACTTCTTGGAGTCATAATCGAAGTAAGCCTGAGCGTACATATCTGTGTTGTCACCGATGATCTTGATGGAGTTCTTGTTGGCACCTACGGTACCGTCAGCACCGAGACCCCAGAACTTACAGTTTGTTGTTCCTTCCGGAGTTGTAACCAGAGGAGCGCCTGTCTCAAGGGATAAATGAGTCACATCATCGTTGATGCCGATGGTGAACGGTGTCTTTGTCTCGTTATTAAATACAGCAACGATCTGAGCCGGTGTTGTATCCTTGGAGCCTAAGCCGTAACGTCCGGTTAAGATCTTAACCTGGTCGAACTTCGTTCCTCTTAAAGCAGCCACTACGTCTAAGTATAACGGCTCGCCAAGGGATCCCGGCTCTTTTGTTCTGTCTAATACGGAGATCGTCTTAACGGTATCCGGGATTGCTTCCACAAGAGCGTCAGCGCAGAATGGTCTGTAAAGGCGAACCTTAACAACACCAACCTTCTGTCCCTGTGCTACCATGTAGTCGATGGTCTCTTCGATGGTATCATTGACAGAGCCCATGGATACGATTACGTGCTCTGCATCCGGAGCGCCGTAGTAGTTGAACAGCTTGTAATCAGTACCGATCTTCTCGTTGATCTTGTCCATGTACTTCTGGACGATAGCAGGTAATGCTTCGTAATATGGGTTACATGCCTCTCTTGCCTGGAAGAAGATATCCGGGTTCTGAGCAGAACCTCTCTGGCATGGGTGGTTTGGATTTAATGCGTGGCGGCGGAACTCGTCCACAGCCTCCATGTTAACCATCTCTTTTAAATCTTCATAATCCCAGGTCTCAACCTTCTGGATCTCATGAGATGTACGGAAACCGTCAAAGAAGTTGATGAACGGAACTTTTCCTTCAAGAGCTGCCATATGTGCAACAGGAGTTAAATCCATAACTTCCTGAACGCTGGATTCGCATAACATTGCGCAGCCGGTCTGACGGCATGCGTATACGTCGGAGTGGTCACCAAAGATTGATAACGCATGGCTTGCAACTGCACGTGCAGAAACGTTGAATACGCCCGGTAACTGCTCGCCTGCGATTTTATAAAGGTTCGGGATCATTAATAACAGACCCTGGGATGCTGTGTAGGTGGTGGTCAGCGCACCTGCAGATAAGGATCCGTGAACAGCACCTGCTGCACCTGCCTCAGACTGCATCTCTGTAATCTGTACTGTATGACCGAAGATGTTGGTTCTTCCGTCGGTTGCCCATTCATCTGAAGCTTCCGCCATAGGTGAGGATGGGGTAATCGGATAGATAGCCGCTACATCAGTAAATGCATACGATGCATGTGCTGCTGCATGGTTACCATCCATGGTTTTCATTTTTCTTGCCATTTTTGATTTCCTCCTACAAATGTGAATATTGTATAGTTTGGTTCCCCGAAGGGATAGTGACCTGCTTACTATTATAACAATTATTTAACAAATTGCAAATAAGAAAAAAGGAAAATAACGTACTATTTTACGAACAATTCCGGGAAATGAAAAAAACTGCCCGCTGCCGGCGGCCAACTGTCCTGTTCATAACAGAAAAAGGACCGGATCTCCTGTCTGATCCGGTCCATATATCGTCTTTCAGCTAAGCGGACTCGGCGGAACCACATTCTGTCCCGGACTGTTTCCGCTGCCTCCACCCGGCCCCTCCGGCTGTACTGCCTGGGTCGTGGTCGGCTGTGCCGCCGATGTCGGCTGCTCTCCCGGTCCCTGTCCCGGAACCGTATCCGGCTGTGCCGTGGTCGGCTGTGTCGGCGCTGTCGTCGTCGGGGTATCCGCCCCGCCGGAAGGTAACGTCTCGCCTTCCGAGGATGCGATGGTGCTCTCTCCGGAAGCAGACTCATCCGTGGCAGGTACCACCACTCCAGAAGTATTGCGCCTGATTGTGGCAGGCTTGCCGCGGTACGTGCTGTTATGGAAGAATTCGTCGCTTACCACGACGCCGTCCTTCTTCGTGACCATGTTCGTCACCCAGCGGCTTCCCTTTGTCTCCGCCTTCACAATCTTCTCCTCTCCCGGCTGAAGCGTCTGGTCTTCTTCATAGACCGGTGCCGGAGCATCTAACTCAGCCGTCTTCTTGGAGGTCATGGAGAGCGTGACTCCCTTTTCCAGAATCGGAATACCGACAATGGAAATCTTTAACTTCCGGTCTGCAAAGCTGGCCCTGATGGCAATCGCCGTCGAAGAGGTATTGACAAATTTCATATCAGGTCCTCCGAAGCTTACCATGGCATCCTCGCCCGGCGTTACGTAAGAGGGTTCATAGCTGTGCGCATGGCGCTCTGTCGTCGTAAGACCTGAAAAAATAACCGCGTTGTAAAGCGTGGAGGAAACCTGGCATACCCCGCCGCCCGGCTCTTCAACCAGTTCCCCGTTAACATAGGCTCCCGCAGGCCGGTATCCTTTGGCCTCCGAGCGCTCTCCCGTCGCCTTGTTAAAGGAGAATTCCTCGCCCGGCTGCAGGATTAAGCCGTTAAGGGCCTCGGCCGCCAGCTCGATGTTCTTGTTCCTGTCTTTGTTGGCTGTGGTGGTGGTGGTATGGGTACCAATCACCTGATACAGCTCCTTGGCCTGCGCCTCCGTAATCTCCGGAGCCGTCTCCCTGCCCGTGGCTTCGATCACGGCGCTGAAATTCTTATTCTTTAACTGAGCCAGTATGTCAGAAACCATTTTCTCCTGGTCGATCACAAATCCGTTTTGCTCTCCGGAGTAGATAAACTTTCCTGCTTCCTTGTCGAAGCCGGACACCGAACCGTTTTTGGCCTTCACGTCCCACTTGGCGGCAGCCTTCTTCGCTTCTTCCGCAGCCGCGTCTTCCAGTCCGCTCATATCCAGGGTATAGCTTTCCTTCGGCTCGCCCGTATAGATATCTCCCAGAAGAGAATCCACCTTTGTCTCCAGCAAATCAGCGACCTCATACGTATCATCCTTATACGTAACCTTCATGCCCCACTCATACTTGTCCAGTATGGCCTTTTTCGCCTGTTCTCTGGACATTCCGGTGATGGATATCCCATCTACGGAAACTTCCTTCTGGAGCTCCGTCTCCGGCTCGCTGGTCGTCTCACCAGTCTCCGCTTCAGCCGGTTTGCTTCCCACAAACTTCACGGCGGCCATAATTACAATCACGGCAACCACCGCGATAAGAATTCCCAGCAGAATCTTTGTTATATCGTACTGCGGACGCTTCTTTCTCTTCGAACCTCTTCCGGAACCGCTCCGCGGCTGGTAGGAGCTCTTATATCTTGAGGACTGCCCCCTGCTTCCCTGACCTGTCTTTCTGGAAGTTCCCGTTCCCGTCTTCCGCGTTCCCTGAGAGGAATAAGATCTTGACGTTCCGCTCTGTCTGTTGCCTGTCTGACTCATCTATTTCACCTTTTCACATGATAGTGTATATTACATTGAGTAGTATACCATACTTTGTGGGAAATGCTATTACAAATTTATGAATTTTCTTAATTATTTTTCGTCGCTTTTCTACATTTTACAGAACGTAAAAAACATGTTACTATAGTATTACTAAAGTATTTCAAATTGGAGGTAATCATGGAACTTATCGATCTGCACGTTCATTCCAACGCCTCGGATGGAACGCTCTCCCCAGCCGCGGTGGTCGCTCTGGCCGCTGAAAAAGGACTGGCTGCCATCGCTCTGACCGACCACGACACCATAGCCGGCATCCCGCAGGCCATAGACGCCGCCCGCGGCCTTCCCATCGAGATTATTCCCGGCATCGAGCTCTCCTGCCACTACGAGGGAGAAGAGATCCATGTTCTGGGACTGTATGTAAATCCGGAGGATCCCGCATTTCTTCGGGAAACCGACCGCCTTCTCATACTGCGCGAGAAGCGCAACGACGAGATGATCCGCCGTTTTTCGGAGGATGGCATGGTCATGACCAGAGAAGAGCTCACCGCCGGCAATCCCGACACGGTCATAACAAGGGCCCACTTCGCCCGCGTCATGATGGAAAAAGGGTACGTTTCCTCTATGGATCAGGCATTCAAAAAATATTTAAAATACGGCGGACGCTGGTGCCCCAAAAAAGAGACCATCGAACCTTCCTGCGCACTGAGCATCCTGACCGGCTGCGGAGCGTCACCGGTACTCGCCCATCCGTATCAGTACCATCTGGGCGATGCAAAGCTGGAAGAACTGATCGTTTCCTTAAAGGAAAACGGACTGGCCGGCCTCGAGGTCTACCACTCGTCTAATAATCAGTATGAAAGCGGGAAGCTTAAGAATCTTGCCGTGAAGTACGGCCTGTTCCCCACCGGCGGTTCCGACTTTCACGGTGCCAATAAGCCGGATATCGCCATCGGATGCGGCCGCGGCAGCCTGCGCATCTCCGCCCTGCTTCTGGACGACATCAAGAAGGCGAGAGCAAAAAACTTATCGTAAGAAAGGATTTTTATTATGGAAGAATTATACAGAACAATTGAAGAAACGATACGGAACAGCGGCTGTCCGTTCCCTGCCGACGGCGAAGAGATTTACAACGAAATCTGCGACGAGATCGAGAACAGGGAACCGGGCGCCTACGTCTTTTTCTCCAAAAAGACGGATGATGTGGTTTTTGAATACAGACTGCAGATTTTTGAGGACAACTTTAACTTAAGCAGCATCGACGTCCATATCAAAGACCAGAATTACCACGTTGATTTTGATTGACCCCAAGCAGTCATTCCTCCATCGAAAAGACTGCCGCCGGCTGCTCCCTCGTACCGCGATCTGCCAGCCACAGATCCGTCAGGGAGTATCTTATCTCTCCCTGATAACCGACCGTAGTCTCCGCCATGGCCAGAGAATTCAACACGGCTTCTTCTACCGCTTCCGCCGCGGCCGTAAAGGCCGTGTCCAGGGAGCTTTCTTTTAAGACCCGGATCGTCAGTACTTCCTGATCCGTGCTTTCCGGAATCCGGTTCGCCGTGGTAAAGCCAATCATAATGTCCCCGCTTCCGTGTCCCATAAAGGAACCGGTCCGGCTGAGCCCCACTCCGGCTCTCCTGATCACGCGCTTCAACTGCCGGTCGGAAAGCGGCAGATCCGTCGCGATCACCGTCATGATGGACCCCCGGTCTAAATCAGCCGGTTTTATCTTTTTCTCCAGTGCTCTTCCCACCGGTTCGCCGCAGATCACCAGATTCTTCGTACTTCCAAAATTCGACTGTACCAGGGCGCCGACCGTATACGTGCTTCCTCCGGCGGTAAACTGCCTGGATGCGGAACCGATCCCGCCCTTTAAGCCGAAGCAGACGGTTCCCGTTCCTGCACCGACAGCCCCCTCTTCAAAATCCCGTTTCGCATCCCGGACTGCCGAACGGACTTCGTTAAGTCCGATGATCCTCTCCCGGATCATGTTTAAGCCTGAATCATTGCATTCTCCCACCACCGGATTGATGGTGGTAACCTGAATCCCTTCACGCTCACACTGTTCCAACATCAGATCGACCACAGCGTCATGCACCTTTCCCACATTGAGCGTATTGGTCAATGCGATAAAGGTCTCCAGCGTCCCCAGTTCTTCAATCTGAACCAGTCCCTGGCTCTTTCCAAAGCCGTTATGGATGTAGGCGGCGGCTGTCAGCTTTTTTCGGTAGGGATTGTCTTCACACGGCAGAATCACGGTAACTCCCGTCTTATGTTCTGCCGTATTCACGGCAGCGTGCCCCACCGTCACGCCTGCCACATCGCTGATCTTATTGAGGGGCCCGGGCGTCATATCGCCCGGTATGATTCCGTATGCCCGAATCCTTTTCATCACTGTTTCCTTTCCACGACTAAGACTGTGCTTTCACTTTCCCCCGGTTCTTTTTCTGCTCCTGATTCTTCTTTTCCAGCCTCGCGTAAACCGTTCCTCTCAGCAGAGAATACAGAACGGAGCAGAGCGGGATAAAGATCAGCATTCCCGCGATTCCCATGGCGCTGCCGCCGATCGTCACCGCAACGAGCACCCAGATAGACGGAAGGCCCACGGAATTCCCCACCACATGGGGATAGATTAAGTTTCCTTCAATCTGCTGAAGGATAAAGAACACCGCCACAAACAGAAGCGCATCTAACGGTTTCACCATCAGCATCAGGAACGCCCCGATCACACAGCCGATAAAGGCTCCAAAGATGGGAGTCAGCGCAGTAAAGGCGATGAGCACGCCGATCAGCAGTGCATAAGGCAGCCGCAGCACGGACAGCGTGAGGAAGAACATGGTTCCCAGAATCACCGCCTCGAGGCACTGTCCTGTCAGGAAATGGGAAAATGTATTGTAAGCCAGACCGGCAACTGACAGAACGTGTTCCGTGACACGGTCCGGCAGAAACGCCCGCATCAGCTTCTTCGTCTGAGCCGAGAGCGTCTCCTTCTGCAGCAGTATATAGATGGCAAATACAAGGGCGATTCCAAAGGTGGTGACGCCGCTGACGATGGAAACCGCTGCTGTGATCGTGGAATTCAGCACGGTGCTGGCCCCTGATGAGAGGAAGCCGATCACATCCTCGGAAAAAGACTTCCAGTCAATCTGGATTCCGTTGATATAATCCAGGATCTCCGGATTCTGGGCAAATAAATCTTCCGCCCCCTTCTTCACCCCTGCCAGGAATACCGGAATACTGTTCTGCAGACTCATAAACGTCTCAAACAGCTGGGGCATTACAACGAAAATGACTAACAGCAGCAGGCCCACCACAAACAGCAGGGTAAAAACCAGGCCTATGGGACGGCGCAGTCTGCTGTTTTCCTTCATGGGAAGCATTTTCTCAATCCTGCGCATGGGGACGTTTAAGATAAACGCCATGACACCACCCAGTAAAAACGGTGAGATGAATCCGAAAAGCATCATGAACACCTCAAATACACGCCGGTAGTTCACGCCGATCACCACGACCACCACGGTAAATACGATAAGCCATCGCAGCTTCTTGATGTTGCTGTCATTTAATTCCATAAAATTACTCCTTTACCAGTCCTGTAAATGTCTCCAGAATCGTCTGCTTCGACGCCTGAAAGGTTCCCTGAGCCATCAGGGCGCTTCCACCGCCTCTTCCGTTTAACTCTTTGTTTAAGGTTTTACTGAGAGCCCTCATGTCTGCGCAGCTGCTTCCAATCGCGTACTGATAGCTGCCGTCCGCTCCGGAACAGACGAGGACCACACTTCCCCTTCCGCCCTCGTAGAGCATGGTGCAGTACTGGCGCAGCTGGATCGGCGCCAGCCCTTCCTCGAACACCACTAAAGGCTCCTGGCTGTACTGAAACTGCTCCATTCTGGCTGCAAACAGCTCCTGGTACAGCCGGTTAATCCTGCCGTCCTTTATTCCGTTCTCGTTCTTCAGCTTTTCCACAGTCTCCACGACTCTCTCCGGCTTGGCCGAGAGCATCACGGAAAGCTCCGTCACCGTCTTCTGTTTCTTCCGGTAATCCTTAAGGGCATCCATCCCGCAGAGCATGGAAACCCGGATGCCGCCTTTGTAGTGGATTGCACCGGTAATCTTAAAAATGCCGATCTCTCCGGTGGACATGACATGGGTACCGCAGCATGCGCAGACATCGCTGTCGGGAATCTCAATAATTCTCACCTGGCCGGTCAGCGCCTTCTTGCTTCTGTACTCCATATGCTCCAGCGCTCCGGCGGCCGGATACAGTTCCCGGATCGGCAGATTCTCTGCGATTTTCCGGTTGACCTCCGTTTCGATCTCCTCTAATTCTTCGGCTGTGATCACTCCGTTAAAGTCAACAGTCACCTCCTCGCTTCCCATATGAAATCCCACATTATCGAACCCATACTTTTTATGTACCAGTCCTGAAAATATATGTTCGCCTGAATGGTTCTGCATGTATCCAAACCGTCTTTCCCAGTCAATGGTTCCCGCAACGGCCGTCCCTGCCTCCAGGGGACCGTCCGTCTCATGGATGATCTCTCCTGCCTTTTCATGGACATCCAGTACCTTCACCGGTCCCAGCCTCCCGGTATCCCCCGGCTGGCCGCCGCCCTCCGGATAGAAGCCTGTCCGGTCCAGCATCACCTGGTACCTGCCGTTTTTCCCCTCTCTGCAGTCTGTTACCACCGCCTCGAACGCTTTGACATATGGCTGTCTATAATATAATTTTTCCATAGATTCTCCTCTTTTCCCGTTTGTAACTAATTATACACAAGTATGGGATAAGTTCAATCATATGAATTCTAAAATTTTACGAAAAATGTGGAAACAGTGGCAAGCAGGGTCACATACATTTAAGTGTAAACAATTTATTTGGAGGAACAAATATGAGTGATCTGGCAGCAACAAATTGTGGATGTGGATGTGGCTGTGAATGCAACAATGGAGGAAGTGGATGCAACTTTATCTGGTTGATCCTGATTCTGTGCTGCTGCTGTGGCGGCGGCGGTGGATTCGGGGGCGGCTGCGGATGCGGCGGCGGAAGTAACTGCGGCTGCGGATGCGGCGGAAGCAATGGATGCGATTTCATCTGGATCATCCTTCTTCTCTGCTGCTGTGGCGGCGGCGGTGGTGGATTCTGCTGCTAATACATGCAGAAAAAACCGTTCCACGAAACATAAAGACTGCGGTCCGGATATTCCGGGCCGCAGTTTTTCATTTATCCGTATCCTTCAGCAGGGCGGGAAGCGGATCATCACCGCCCCCGATTCTTATCCTGTCCCGGTGCGGCCAGCGGATTTTCTCCATTCCCTCCGCGTCCGGAATTTCTTCCCTGTTTTCTCTTTACGCACTCGTCGTCAATTTCATATACTGCATTGCCATCTATAATCAAACGATTTCTCATGTTTATCACTCTCCTGTAATACTAATATATGCGGCCGCATATATTGTCAACAAGAAAAGTAAGGATATCATGTTATGAACAACGAAAAAAATTCCCAGCCAGTTGACCTGGATTCCTTAATCGGTGATAACCATTTACAGATGATGAAGGCCGCACTTCCCTATATGAGCGTAACAGAGCAGCGTTTTATCTCCCTCTTTGTCAAATTCAATGAGCTCCGCCGCACCGTGCAGCTGTTTGAAGATGAGGAGGTGGCTGCCATGGGCATCTGCTCCACCGGAGAAAGCACCGAAAAACCGGCGTCCCCCATTGATATGCTGGGGGCCATCAAGCCGTTTGGAACGCCGACCGAACAGGATTTAATCGATCTGATCATGAACTTTTTCCAGGGCTTTAAGCTGGCAAGCGCAGTATCCGACGCGGTTCCCGGATCCATGGTCCCGGATCCCGAGCCCACGGAAAATACGGCCAGGCAGGCGCAGACACCGCCGCCGCACCGCTCCGGCGGGCCGTTCGGGCGCATGTCCTTCGATCAGATCAAAAATTTTATTCCTCAGGAACAGCAGTCCCGGCTGGAGACCATGCAGCTTATGATGTCTGCCATGCAGCAGATGAGCTGACCTTACCGCTACATATCACTATAAATGAAAGAAAGGAAGAACAGCACTCTATGAATACAAACTGGAAACAGGACCCCCGCCTAAAGGGCATGGATCCGCAAAAACTCGAACTGCTGACCACATTCGCCAAAGAGGTGGAATCCGCACCGAAGGACCAGCTGATGTCCACGATCCTCACACTTAACCTGAAGGCCAATGAAAAAGGCATCCATTTTTCCGATCAGGAGACGGAACTGCTCGTCTCGATCCTGAGCGGGGGAATGAGCCCCGCCGAGCGGAAACGCATGGATACCTTACGTATGATCTCTAAAAATTTAGCAAAACGGAAATAACATTACCGGCCGTTCTCCTGCTCCAACCGGCTGATATCGGAAACAATGACGATTCTGGTATCTTCATCGACGCTTGTCACCAGCTTTTTCATGTATTCCTCGGGCACCTTGACACAGCCCGAGGTCCCGGTATCGGCCGTCCCGTTCATACAGCGCAGAAAGATCGCGGAACCGTTTCCCGGCACACAATCGCTG
>X244_Common_House_Martin__coassemble_799_pt1 | contig 11286 bp, 10 predicted proteins | sample X244_Common_House_Martin__metabat2_high_PE_003 | metagenome-assembled genome bin X244_Common_House_Martin
TGCTTCTCCCGTTTTCTTTGTATGTACGAAGGGAAGCAGTGCGCCTGCCGCCAGATAAATCAGATAGAACAGCAGAACCCATTTTAAGATGACGAAAATACGCCGTTTCATATCATATCAATCCTTAGATACCGTTATTTAATTCTGCAGTTTAATCCTGCAGCTTAGCCTTGCAGGTTTGAAGGGCGGCGACGAAGGCGCGGCAGGCGTCTTCTTTCGTGGCCCAGGAGGTTACGAGACGGATCGCACTGGATCCGTTGGTACCGCGCTCCTGAATCGAAAAGAGAAAGTCATTGCTTAAAGTGTCAATGACCGCGTCCGGAAGAATCGGGAACAGCTGGTTGGTCATGGAGTCTGAAAGGAAGGAGTAGCCGCACTCCTCGATCCCTTTTCTTAAGATGGCTGCCATCTCGTTGGAATGTGCCGCCATATCGTAGAATAAATGGTTCTGAAACAGCTCTTCAAACTGGATTCCCAGAAGCCATCCCTTTGCCATCATGGCGCCGCGCTGCTTGATCATAAAGCGGTAATCCGGTTTTAATTCATCTCTGCAGATGATGAGTGCCTCTCCGAACAGGGCGCCGGCCTTCGTGCCGCCGATGTAAAAGACATCCACTAACTCCGCGATATCACGAAGGGTTACATCGTTGACCGGACTCGTGAGCGCGGCTCCCATGCGGGCTCCGTCCAGGAAAAGGAAGAGGTCTTTCTGACGGCAAATATGATGCAGGGCCTCTAAATCGGCCTTGGAATACTGGGTACCGATCTCCGTGGAATTGGAGATATAGACCATTTTAGGCTGAACCATGTGCTCATCAGTATGAGCCTCCAGAGCCTTTAAAATATCCGCAGGCGTCAGCTTTCCGTCTTTGGATGGCATGGCCAGAACTTTGTGGCCGGTGGCCTCTATGGCTCCTGTTTCGTGGACATTGATATGCCCCTTATCTGTAGCGATAACAGCCTGCCATGGACGAAGCGCAGCCGCGATAGTGATTAAATTTGTCTGGGTTCCGCCGGTGATAAAATGGACATCCACATCGCTTCGTCCAATCTCTTCTTTTATTAACCGGCGTGCATTTTCACAGTGGGTATCGAGGCCGTATCCGCCGTTCTGCATTAAATTGCAGTTCATCATGGCTTCTAAAATCTTTGGATGAGCGCCTTCGCTGTAGTCATTGTTAAAACTGTACATAAACAGTCCTCCCTGTATCTGATAGTCTGAGACTAATCATATACCAAATGAGGCGGAATTGCAAGGTGGGAGAAGAAAAGTGAAGAGGGATGGCAGAGGCGGGATATTTACCGGGAGGTACAGGTGGTGTTATAATTTTTTCAGGATGTAAGAAGGAAGGATGCCAGAAAAGAAGGCATGATACCAGGAGGAAGAAGAATGGACAAACAGATGATCAGCAGTGCGGGAATGCTTTTTTTATATTTGGCCGGTGAAGTGAGTGAAGACGGCGCAATCGGTATTCATTGGACAGACAGCTATCAAAGACCGCTGGATTTTTATGAGAGAGTAAGGGAACTGAGGGCTGAAATTTCCGATAAAGTGGATTTGGAGATTTTCTGCGTTCTGGGACTGTCTGAAAAGGTGGATGGGATAGAAGCCTTCGTTGAAGGGCAAATCAAAGAGCGAGTTTTAGAAATCTGCGGGGAACCCGGGAGAGAAGGGAAAGGGATCCGGACGGATCGGCTGGAGGCGGATTTTAACAGACTGATACAGGAATATATTTTTCAGGAAAGGAACATGCTGTTTCCCAGAAGCTGCCGCATGGATATGGAAGGCTTCGAGATGTATTGTCTCTGGGGAGGGACAGATCAGGAGGATGACAGACACCTGTGGATTGAAGAGACGATGGCCGTGTGGAGGAATGTTGAGAAACCGTTTTTATTTGGAAAACAGATAATGGTACAGACCTTTGAATTGAGTGATCTGGAAGGAAGAAAGATTATCGGAGCACTTCATGATTCGGAGGAGGAAGGGTGGTATCTGCTCATCGAAGGCGGAATGAAGCTTTATCTGCATAAAGAAATACCATATCTCAGAGAGCGGATTGGAGTATCGGACGCGGGCCTGTTTACCGTGTCTGAGATAGACCGCATTACCAGCAACCCGGTGTATGCGTATGGAAAAGCCTTTCAGGCCCGGGAACTGTGTGAAGAGTGGCATAAAGTATTTTTCTTTGCAGCGGCGCTGACGGAGCCGGTGTGGGATGAAGATGCCTTTGTTCCTGTTTATGAAAGGTTCCTTGCATTTCTGGAGGAAAATATCAGTGATATCTGGGAGGCGGAAACGATTATTGAAAAGAAGATGTTTTGGAGTGTCCTGACCGGGCACATCGATGAGATCAGGGGATATTTGAAGGGGGAGGAGGAAGTGGCGGTATCGAAAGATTTTCTCCTGCTTTTAAACAGCAGATATGCGTATCTGCCCTATTTGCATGAACTGATAAAGCCGGCGGGAGACAGGGCAGTGAAAAAGACAGCAGATTGTGAGAACCATGCATTTTCTCCAGAAAAAATGAGACAGATCATTGAACTGTCGGGAACGGGGGATTCCTTTCAAAAGGGGGTGCAGTGGGAAGCGGCAGCAGAGTATTTTATCAGCCATACGAAAGGCCTGAAGGTCAGCGGACGCCGTATACATGTGGGCCTCCAGGAGATTGATTTGAGTGTTGTAAACACGTCTCTGGACAGTAATTTATGGGAAATGGGAGCGTATTTTCTGACGGAATGCAAAAATTGGACGGATAAGGTGGGAATACCGGTAATTCGGGCACTGTCCTACAGTTCCAATATGAAGGGAAACAAAACGACGCTGTTGTTTGCGGCAAATGGGGTAACGAGAGACGGGAAGAGAGAGATTCTGAGAGCGGCGGTGAATCGGCAGTTTATCCTGTGCTTTACGAAACAGGAATTGCTGGAGGTGAAAAACGGGGAGGAGTGTTATGAACTTCTGGTTGGAAAATGGAGGGAGCTAAAGGAGAGGGTGGAACGGGAGATAATGGTGTAGGAGGAAAACGACGGCTGAGTTTATGAGGAAAAAGTGGAAAAATCAAGAAGAACAAATGTTCGTGATATGCCTATACTTTTTGCAGGGGATGTGGTATAATTTTATCGGATTACCAGGTAGCCAATTGAAGGAATATGATGCGGCTTGATTCGGAAACTTTACATGGATATCGGAACCGGCACATGGCATATCATGCCGGACATCCCTGGGAAAATTTAAGCGATGAGCAGTATCTTGAAAGGATTGGGGCAGCTGCTTACTCAGAGAAAGATGGCCAAGCTGCATCCGACAGCGGCCGGCCTGTTGATGTTGGGAGCGGAACATCATATAGCTCGCGAATTCCCGGAGTATTTTTTAGACCATAGAGAAGTTTTAGATCCAACAATAAGATGGACAGACAGACTGCATTCCAGTTCAGGAGACTGGTCAGGAAATTTGTTTGATTTTTATTTTAGAGTTTACAATAAACTGATTAAAGATATAAAAATACCTTTCAAATTGGAGGGTGGGAATCGTATTGATGATACGCCGGTGCATAAAGTACTGAGGGAGGCGCTTGCTAACTGTCTGGTAAATGCAGATTTTTATGTGGGACGTGGGATTGTTGTTAGGAAAAATCAAGAATCTATTGTAATTGAAAATCCTGGGTATGTAAGGATTGAAAAACGACAGATGTTAAAAGGTGGAATTTCTGATCCACGAAATAAGGCATTGATGAAGATGTTTAATATGATTGGAATCGGTGAGCGTGCGGGAATCGGTGTTCCAGACATTTTTTCTGTTTGGGAACAGGAAGGGTGGAAAGAGCCTGAGATAGAGGAGCAGTATGGACCGGATCGAACAGTTCTGATATTATTGCTGACTAAAAAAACGGCGATAAAAAACGGTGATAAGAAGTCTGTATCTAAAAAACAGACAGACAATTAGAGAAAATCGTGCTTATGATGAAACCGGGTAAAGAATATAAAACTACCGAAATTGCAGGATGGGTTGATTTAAAATCATCCAGAATGCGTGAACTGTTGAAAGTGCTTACGGAGAATGGAGAAGTAGAGGCAATAGGAAATAAGCGGGAGAGGACCTATAAAAGGATGCAGTTAGCGCAAAGCAGTAAGGATAGTCGCTGCGTGTAGCGCCCATTAGGGAGTCAAAGTAAAAAATACTTTTTATTGGGACACCAAGGAGGTAAAAACACATTATGGAGTTCAAATTACACAGTGAATATCAGCCCACCGGCGATCAGCCGCAGGCCATTGAAGCTCTGGTAAAGGGTTTCAAAGAAGCCAACGCTAATCATCGCCCACAACAAAAACCTCGCCGCCCAGCTCTATTCCGAGTTTAAGGAGTTCTTCCCGGAGACCGCGGTGGAGTATTTTGTGTCCTACTAAGAGCGGGCACCTTCATCCCTGCTATTTAGTGTTATCCAGTGTTGTTTACCCTGTATTTTGTGGTCTATATGGACTGTATGAACGTGGTAAGACCAAGTGGACTGGATAGATTTAGTGACCCTCATTTGTAAAGAACAAGTTTTGAACATATATTCGCCACAAGTGTGCAATGTATTCAAATTGGAGTGGTTAAAATGAATAAAAAATAAGAGTTTAGTTTGAAAGATTATGATGTATAATCTCTATAGAGATAGGTAAGCAGAAGGGTAGACAGTATGCGATCAAAATCAATTGAAAACAGTGAATTGGTGTGAATGAGAGGGGACTATATGGCAATACCAACAAACATAAAGACATTATTATCAGGAAATGTTGTTGAGTGGGCAAGGATTGAATTTAAGGAAACTTGGGATGCAGAAGCTTCCTTGAAATCAGTATGTGCTTTTGCAAATGATCTGGATAACTGGGGCGGGGGATATATTGTAATTGGCGTTGAGGAACATGAGGGACGACCCGTTTATCCTCTTAAAGGTGTTCCTGTGAGTAAAATTGATGCTTATCAAAAGAGTATTTTGTCTAAATGTAAGTTGATTAGGCCTGCATACATGCCAATAGTGGAAGTCGTAGATTATGAAAAGAAGAAATTTATTGTTCTTTGGTGCCCAGGTGGAGATAGCAGACCATATTCTGCTCCAAAAACGATGAAAAAAGATAATAAAGAACGTATTAACTACATTCGAAAAATGTCCAGCACGGTAGAACCATCGGATGATGAAGAAAAGGATTTGTTTAATTTAGCAAATTGAATACCATTTGATGATCGTGTAAACCATCAGGCAGAGATGTCAGATTTAAATATTACACTCATTCAAAACTATTTAAAGGAAGTTAAAAGTTCGTTATATGAGAAGTCTAAAACGGGGGATTTTGTCGAAATATGCAGTGATATGAATATTATCAGCAATCTTCCGGAATATACAAAGCCAAAGAATGTAGGATTGATGTTTTTTAGCATGGAGCCTGACCGATTTTTTCCATACACACAGATAGATGTTGTTCAATTTCCGGAGGGCTTAGGTGGCGATAATATTATTGAACAGACTTTTAAAGGACCAATCCAACAACAGTTAAGAGATGCGTTACAGTATATTAGAAATACGATTATTACTGAAAAAGTTGTAAAACATCCAGAATGTGCCGAAGCAGACCGCTTTTTTAATTATCCATTTGCGGCGGTTGAGGAAGCATTATCAAATGCAGTGTACCATCGTGCTTATGATGAAAGAGAGCCAATTGAAGTTCGGGTGGAGCATGACCGGATAGAGATATTAAGTTTTCCGGGGCCGGATCGTTCTGTAACAATGGAAGGACTGAAATCTTACCGTGTATCCAATCGTCGGTACCGAAGCCGCAGAATAGGGGACTTTTTGAAGGAACTGCATTTGACTGAGGGAAGAAATACAGGATTTAAGAAAATTCTTGATGCATTGGAAACAAATGGATCGCCAAAGCCGGAGTTTGAAACGGATGAAGCACACAGCTATTTTATTACAAGATTATTTGTGCATGAAGGATTTCTGGAAGAAAACCATGGGGCTGAAAATGCATCAACCCCAAATTCAACCCCATCAACCCCAAATTCAACCCCAATAGTTTCACCGCATGAGGGACTGAGGGGATTGTCATTAAGAGAACAGATACTGGTGCTTATAAAGAAAAATCCTTCTATTTCCAAAAAAGAAATGATAGGAATATTGGGAGTTTCGATGTATACGCTGAAGAAGGAAATAGCTGTAATGAGGGAAGAACATGTGGCTGAATTTATTGGATTTAGTAGGAGTGGTAAGTGGGTTGTGCATTAGTTGTATTGATGGGGAATCCTATATTAGCTTAAAAGTTATAATGATTATTTCGTTAAGGTTACATGTGGTGTATATTTTAAAGGTGTAAATAGTGAATAACAATTCGCTACACGCGTGTAGCGAATTCAAGTAGAGGTCTTATGAATGAAAAAAAGGAATTGGTAAAGCAAGATGGTGACAATCTTCTAGTCATTCCTATTCATTTGTAGGCTGATAAATCTTGCTATTTTAGTGGCTGCCATATATATGAATTTGGAAGTACGTCCATTAGGCAGCTGCTCGAATACCTGATTTCAAAGATTTTACGAATTTCTGTCTAATAGACGTACTTTTTATTGGGTCACCAAGGAGGTAAAAACACATTATGGAGTTCAAATTACACAGTGAATATCAGCCCACCGGCGACCAGCCGCAGGCTATCGAAGCTCTTGTAAAAGGCTTCAAAGAAGGCAATCAATTCGAGACGTTACTAGGCGTCACAGGCTCCGGCAAGACCTTCACCATGGCCAACGTAATCCAGCAATTACAGAAGCCCACCCTCATCATCGCCCACAACAAAACTCTCGCCGCCCAGCTCTATTCCGAGTTTAAGGAGTTCTTCCCGGAGAACGCGGTGGAGTATTTCGTCAGCTATTACGATTACTACCAGCCGGAAGCCTATGTCCCCTCAACGGACACTTACATTGAAAAGGATTCAGCCATCAATGATGAGATCGACAAGCTGCGTCACTCCGCTACGGCTGCACTTTCCGAGCGGGAGGATGTGATCATCGTTGCTTCCGTGTCCTGTATTTACGGCCTGGGCAGCCCCATCGACTATAAGGAGATGGTGATTTCCCTGCGTCCGGGTATGGAAAAAGACAGGGACGAGGTGATTCACAAGCTTATCGACATCCAGTATACACGGAATGATATGGATTTTAAGCGAGGCAGTTTCCGGGTAAGAGGCGATGTGCTGGAGATTTATCCGGCATACTCAGGCGGAGATGCTTACCGGGTGGAGTTCTTCGGGGATGGGGTGGAACGGATTACAGAGATTGATTCCCTTACCGGTGAAGGAAAGGCGGAATTGGGACACATTGCGATCTTCCCGGCATCCCACTACGTGGTTTCAAAAGAAAAGATGGAGCTTGCGACTCAGACGATTCTTGCGGAGCTGAAGGAGCAGGTGGCTTATTTTAAGAGCGAGGACAAACTGCTGGAGGCCCAGAGAATCTCGGAGCGGACGAATTTTGATGTGGAAATGATGCGGGAGACAGGGTTCTGCTCCGGAATTGAGAACTATTCCAGACATTTGACCGGGTCCCTGCCTGGAGAGCCGCCATGTACGCTGATTGATTACTTCCCCGATGATTTTCTGATCATTGTGGACGAGTCCCATATAACGCTGCCTCAGGTTCGCGGAATGTTTGCGGGAGACCGGTCCAGGAAGACGACTCTGGTAAACTATGGATTTCGGCTTCCCTCCGCTCTGGACAACAGGCCGCTGAATTTCGAAGAATTTGAGTCGAAGATCGACCAGATGATGTTTGTGTCGGCTACGCCTTCCGTGTACGAGGCAAACCATGAGATGCTGAGGGTAGAACAGATTATCCGTCCTACAGGACTTTTGGATCCCGAGATTGAGGTGCGGCCGGTGGAAGGCCAGATCGATGATCTTGTTTCGGAGGTCAACAAGGAGGTGGCCAATAAGCATAAGATTCTTATTACAACTCTGACGAAACGTATGGCGGAGGACTTGACGGATTACATGAGAGAGATTGGTATCCGGGTGAAGTATCTTCACTCTGATATTGATACGCTGGAACGCTCGGAGATTATCCGTGATATGCGTCTTGACGTTTTCGATGTTCTGGTCGGAATCAACCTGCTGCGGGAGGGGCTCGATATACCGGAGATTACGCTGGTGGCGATTCTCGACGCGGATAAAGAGGGATTCCTCCGCTCGGAGACGTCTCTGATTCAGACGGTGGGACGTGCGGCGCGTAACTCAGAGGGTCACGTTATTATGTACGCGGACTCCATCACGGATTCCATGCGGGTGGCGATTGAGGAGACGAACCGAAGGCGCGCGATTCAGCAGCAGTATAATGAAGAGCACGGAATCACGCCAACGACCATCAAGAAGTCTGTCCGCGATTTGATTGCCATATCGAAGGCAGCGATCGAGGACAAGAAGTCCTTTGAGAAGGATCCGGAATCCATGGATGCGAAGGAACTGGAAAAACTGGCAAAGGAATTGACGAAGAAGATGCATCAGGCGGCTGCGGAGCTGAACTTCGAGGAGGCGGCAAGGCTGCGTGACCGTATGGTGGAAGTGAAAAAGATGCTCCAGGAACTGGACGAGTAAATAAAACAGTAAAACAATGCGTAAATCATAGAAAGTCAGCATTATTTGATATTGACAATAATTCTCAATAAGTGTAGAATTTCTATGGACGCCGGAATACAGAAGGTGCCCGGGCCGACGATCGTGAGGCCTGGGTTTTCCATTGCCCTGAAACAGGGGGAGACGAATGAAACGGCAGTCCGGAGGAGAACAGAATGAAACTGCACGAAGGCGAAATAGGTAAGACATATATTGTCTACAGCGTAATGGTGGACGACACGATTACGAGGCGGCTGGAAGCCCTCGGCGTCAACGAGATGACGCCGGTAACCCTGATGAATAAAAAAGGCAGCGGGACCGTGATTATAAAAGTAAGGGGAACCCGTCTGGCGTTAGGGCGCAGAATATCAGAGGGAATTGAGATCAGGGAGGCCGCAGACCATGAGTGATGAGAATAAAGTAATTAATGTAGGGTTTGTTGGTAATCCGAACTGTGGTAAGACGACGCTGTTTAACGCCTTTACAGGAGCAAAACTGAAAGTGGCAAACTGGCCGGGCGTTACGGTGGAGCGGGTGGAAGGAGAGACCAGCTATAAGGGCCGGCCGATCCGTGTCATAGACACACCGGGAATCTACAGCCTTACCTCCTATACCATTGAGGAGAAGGTCACAAGGAAGTGTATTGAGGATGGAGAAGTCGACGTCATCATCAATGTGGTGGATGCCTCCTCGCTGGAGCGGAATCTCTACCTGACGCTTCAGCTGCTGGAACTGAAGAAACCGGTAATTCTGGCATTGAATATGATGGATATCGTGGAGGACCGCGGTATGGAGATCGATCTTCACCGTCTTCCGGAGATGCTCGGCTCCATTCCGGTAGTACCGGTATCGGCAAGAAAGCGGACCGGTCTGGATGTACTGATGCATGCGGTGGTCCATCACTACGAGGAAGGTCCACAGGGCACGGTGGTCAAATATACGCCCCGGATTGAAAACAAGATATCCAAGGTGGAGACGGTACTTAAGGCTCACTACGGAGACATGGATAATTTGCGGTGGCATGCCATCAAGTTTATGGAATACGATGAGACCGTCTGGAATGACCATCCGGTGGACTTAAATAACATCATTGACCATAACTATGAGAAGGAGATCATCAATCAGAAATACGATTACATAGAGGAGATTATAAAGGAGTGTCTGGTTAACAAGGAGTCCAAGGCGGCATCGACCGATAAGATTGATGAATACCTGACTCATCCGGTCTGGGGAATTCCTATCTTCCTGGGGATCATGGCAATGGTCTTCTTTCTGACCTTTACGGTCGGTGATTTCCTGAAGGGATATTTTGAAGTCGGACTCGACTGGCTCTCAGGCAGTACGCTGTATCTTCTTCAGAGTATTCATGCATCAGAGTGGATTACCTCCCTGGTTGTAGATGGAATTGTGGCCGGTGTTGGCGGAATCCTGACATTCCTTCCCAATATCTTTATCCTGTTTCTTGCGCTGGCATTTCTGGAGGACAGCGGCTATATGGCCAGAGTTGCCTACGTGATGAATGAGACCATGGGACGGGTTGGACTTTCCGGCAAGGCGTTTCTGCCCATGCTGCTGGGATTTGGCTGTACGGTGCCTGCCGTTATGGCGGCCAGAGCTCTGCCGAGTGAAAAGGACAGAAGAAGGACTATTCTGATCACACCGTTTATGTCGTGTTCCGCCAGACTGCCTATCTATGTGCTGTTTGCGGAGATGTTTTTCCCGCAGCACGCACTGATTGTGGCCTATTCCCTGTATTTAATCGGACTGATTGTCGCCATTGCGGTGGCCCATGTGACACACCGGATGTCGAAGGCTGGGGAAGAGGATACACTGCTGATTGAGCTGCCCGAGTATAAGACGCCCAATATGCGCACGGTGGCAATCTATGTATGGGATAAGGTGAAGGATTATTTAAGCAAGGCGGGAACCACCATATTCCTGGCTTCCATCGTCCTGTGGTTTGTGTTAAACAGCGGGCCCTCCGGCTTTGTGGATGACGTTTCAGGAAGCTTTGCAGCCATGATCGGCAGGGTGTTAGTACCGGTGCTGAATCCTGCGGGGCTTGGGGACTGGAGAATTGCGGTAGCGCTGATTTCCGGTCTGTCGGCTAAGGAGGTTGTGGTATCCAGCTTCTCCGTCCTGTTTGGAATTGGAAATATCAATTCGGCCGGCGGTATGAATCAGCTGTCCGGTATCCTGTCGTCGATTGGCTTTAACGGTGTCAATGCGTATGCGCTGATGATTTTCTGCCTGCTGTATTCTCCGTGCATCGCTGCGGTGGCAACCATACGAAAGGAGACCGGTTCCACAAGGTGGACACTGGGGATGGTTCTGTTTCAGCTTCTGACTGCCTGGGGAGCCGCGGTGCTGGTGTTCCAGATCGGCAGCTTACTCTTTTGATTCATCTGATATCAGTTTAAACGCCCGAACGAATTTGCCGTTCGGGCGTTTTTATATATGGAGATTCTCTCTTTAGACATATTTCTGTTTTTGTCTAAAAACCATCCAACTTAAATAAATTGTATAATTACAAAAGGGGGAAAAGGTATTACTGTTAAGACCGTAAAGATTGGAAAAGGGTGATGACTGTGAAAACGAGAAAAACAAGAGGGAAAAGGCAGAAAAAGCGGTTTAGTATGGTCGATGTGATTG
>X244_Common_House_Martin__coassemble_801_pt1 | contig 11238 bp, 9 predicted proteins | sample X244_Common_House_Martin__metabat2_high_PE_003 | metagenome-assembled genome bin X244_Common_House_Martin
GGATAAGCAGTACAGCCTGTCTTTTTATACTTTTTTACTGATTCACTTCATTTCGGTTCTTTATTTTTTCTTTTGATTTTTCCCTTTACTACGGTCTCCCAGACGTTCTTTCAGCAAACGGTCGAACTCCTCTTCCGTCACGCCCTCTTCCCGGAGCCTCCTGCATCTCTGTTCCCTGCGGAGCGCGCGCTGCTGCTCCTCTTTTTTGCGGGAATAGAATATATATGCTCCTCCCCCGGCAGCGGCTGCGATCACCACCAATGCGATGATCAGAAAGGGGTTGATGGAAAATCCCTTCTTCCCATTCTCTTTCTTATCATCTGTTTCGGGCTGTGTCTCTTCCTGTGATGCCGGTTCTGTAACCGGTTCCTGCACTTCTTTCTGTGTTAAATAGGCGCCCCCTGCTTTTCGTCCATCATAGGTATACTGGATGAATGCCACGCTTCTTTCCGGATGCTCATCCGGGTAATCGGTCACCAGTGTATGCTCTAAATCCGTAAATGCCGCCCCTTCAGGAAGTGTCACCGCGCCTGCCGGATCGATCTCCAAATCAGCCGGAAGATAGCTTTTTCCGCCTACGTCCACCGCGGCTTCCCCTTCTGTGTAGGCAGACTCATTCTCCGCCACATTGTAATTGGTAAAATGTTCAAATCCGAATTCCAGAAGCGCTTTACCGTCCAGATAATACTGGCCCGGGCTCCCTTTTAAAATAACAGAAATCAGCCGTTTCCCGTCCTTCTCCGCATAGGTAACCAGCGTGTTGCCTGCTTTTAAGAGATAACCAGTCTTACCTCCCTTTACAGGGGGATAGTAGTACTGGCTCGAAGAATCATTTGTATTCAGGATCAGCTTATTTTCCGCATAAATTGTCAGACCTTCCGGATTATTGATCGTAGGCGGAAACGTGTGTTTTAACGCTGCACTGATTCTGATAATATCCGGTTCCGCAAACGCCGCTCTGGAAATCGCCGCCATATCTCTGGCTGTTACATACTGTGTATCTCCGTTGAGGCCGGATGGATTGTCAAAATGGCTGTCCTTACAGCCCAGCGCTGCCGCCTTGTCATTCATCATCTTCACAAATGCTTCCTGTGAACCCGCCACATGCTCCGCCAGCGCGTTGGCCGCCTGATTACAGGAATGAACCAGCAGGGAGTAGAGACAGTCCTCCACAGATAACTGATCCCCCTCCGCCACATTCAGCTTATTGCCGCTGTCAGACTCCACATTATAAACCGCACTGTTTGAAAATGTCACCATCTCGTCGAGTTTGCTGTGCTCCAGAACCAGAAGAGCCGTCAGAAGCTTGGTAATGCTGGCCGGCGGATACGGTGTATCGTACGCCTTACCTCCTAAAATGGCACCTGAGTCCATATCGATGACAACTCCCGCCTCCGCCTGTATATCCGGTCCCGCAGGCCACGCCGGCGCTGCGTACGCTGTCATAAGAAAACAGTTGCTGATCAGTGTCCAGCAGAGTATTTTTCTCAAAAAATGTTTCATTCCTTAATCCCCTCAATTATGTATAAACGCCCTGTTATTACAATCGTAAGAGCATTTTTTTAATTATACACTGGATTATTCGGCGTGTAAACAGACTTCTCAAATTTTAGAACGAACTGTAAAATGCCGGAAATGACTCTTCGGCCATTTCCGGCATTTAATTACGAGTTTCAATTACTCCGGCTTCAGTTCCAGCCGCTTCATACGCATCTTCATAAGCAGCACCTGATGTTCTTCGTCCAAAGCCAAATTATGGAGTTCATACGGGTCAGCCTCCAGATCGTAAAGTTCCTCCATATCCTCATGATTATCCACATATTTATATTGCTGCCAAACAACGGCTTCCGCTCTCCACCGCGCCAGATGACCATAAGTCTCGGCCAGCACAGCTGTTCTCCAGCACGGTTTCTGCTCTGTAAACAGCCTTAATATGTCATCTCCATCTACAGGTAAATGGAAACTGCCTCCTGCCGCACTCACAATTGTAGGCGCCAAATCACAATTAGTGATCAGTTTCCTGCATACCCGATTCTTGGGCAGTACTCCAGGATAGGCCATCGCAAGAGGAATCCGCAGCACCTCCTCCGGCAAATAAAAAGCCTTATCAAAATGACCGCCATGACAGGCCAACGCGTCACCATGATCTGCTGTCCAGATAATCAAAGTATTCTCATCCAGATGAAGCTCCCGCAGCTTCTCGATCACACGTCCTGCAGCCTCGTCAACCATGGTAATCTGACCGTAGCACCTGGAAAGGATTTTCTGCCATCGGGACCATTCCATGGGATTTGGGCGAATCAGCTGCCTTTCCCGGCTCGTTTCCCTTCCTGTATCGAACAAGTAGGATTCCGGTTTTCCAGCCAGATCATCAGCAAAGCTGGGATATTCTTCTATGGATTCCGGCGGATAGAGCGCTGCAAATTCTTCTGTCGGGCAGTATGGCTGGTGTGGTCCCCAGAAATCAACCCTCATCATAAACGGAACCTGCCCGCTCCCTTTTTCCTTCGCCCGATTTAATTCCTCCTGCTTCAGTTCTTCCAATTGCCGGCAGGCCATATCCGCAACGTAGTATGCCGCATGGCATTCTTTGGGTCCGGCCAGGATACCGGAGAGCGCCTCATTCGTGAGTTCCCGTGGGAAATCATAGATATCCCCCTCCTTCACATCGTCAATCCAGCCCTTCTCGCACAGATTCATTTCCACACGCATCCTGGCTGGCGGTAACTTCTTCCGGTTTCGGTACTCTTCATACTCCGGTTGATGATACGGATTAGAATAATCCGGATAAGAGACCCCAAGACAGCCTAGATCTGATGGCTTTCCGGCACAAGCGTGCCATTTGCCGAAGTAATAATTCCGGTATCCTGCTTCCCTCAGAATATCCACATACGTTTCATGACTGTCACAAGGTGTTTCAAAGGAATTGTCCGTTTGGCCATGATGGTGAGGATACAATCCCGTCATCATCGTTTTTCTGGAAGGCATACAGAGCGGCGAGGAACAGTAAGTCCGTTCAAAAAACACTCCTTCCTCCACCAGCCGGTCAAAATATGGCGTTTGCACCCTGGAATGACCATAAAATGCCTGATGATCCACTACCATCATCAGAATATTGGGGCGCCGGTTCTTACGAAAGCGAAACACTGGTTCCTCGTTCTCATCCCACTCCACAGGAAGTATATAGGTATGCCGGTTCTCATCATACAGAGGATCTCCCTGAATTTTGTCATACTGCCTTGCGTGGAATACCATAATATCGGTAAGACCATCCTCGGATTTTACAAAACAATTATGTCCCGGACCAAAGATTCCCTTTTCCACATCAGTCTTTACAACTGGTTTTCTTGATTTAGTCCAGTCCTGCGGATCAAGCGGATCTCCTCCTCTCCGTAAACTCAGCATCCCCATACAATAGTCGGCTCCTGTTGAACTGGCAGAATAAGTCAGAAACAGTTTGCCATTCTTCTTTAAGACAGCAGCGCCTTCATTCACCCAGAACCCCCGGCGTTCCCATTCGTAATCAGGTGCGCTCAAGAGAACCTGTGCCGTTTTCAGCCGGTTTGGCGTCTCCATCTCAGCAATATACAGATTTGATATCTTCTTGCCGATATTGACCTTCTCCGCCCATACGCAGTACCATTTTCCCTGGTATTGGAACACCGTCATATCAAGAGAAAAGTCCTGAAACGAAAACTTATCAGGTTCCTGTTCCTCCACCGCCTTCATTGGTCCCAGTTCCTCCCATTCATCTTCCATGGGATTTCCCTTATTCCTCAACACATAAGGACGGATTTTCCAGATATCATCCCTATCTCCGGCAGCAAAATAAATATACCAGGCACCGGATATGTAATGAATTTCCGGTGCCCATATGTGACAGCTCATAGGACCGCTGTCGTGCCTGACCCAAAGCGTTTTTTCCGCCGCGCTTTTTAAGCCGTCTATCGTATCAGCTTTTCTCAGTATAATTCTGTCATATTCAGGAACCGATGCAGTAAAATAATACGTTCCATCCTCATGTTTACAAATGTACGGATCGGCCCTGTTTTCAATCAGCGGAATGTTATATTCCGTTGACACATAATGATCTTTGTCCACGTTTATCCTCTCTGTTTACAAAGTCTCTCCCTGTACAAGGCGGTAGCGTTCGTAGGTTTCCATGGCTATTTTACGGCCTTCCATTTCATCAAACAGAAGCTCCACTGCCCTTTTCGCCACTTCCTCCACTGAATTATAGATAGTGGATAAACGCGGAGATAAATATTCCAGAAGTTCGATATCATCGAACCCCATGATTCCATAGTCCCTCGGCGCCTGTTTTCCACAGGATTTCAAATGCTTCATAATATCCATGGCATAGATATCGCCGGAACAGAAAAACGCAGTGTTACAGTCATTTGTCTCCAGAATAGAAGCCGCTTCTTTCTCATAAGATTCCGAACTTATAATCACCGCCTCCACAGACCGGCCAGCCATTGCCTCACGAAAACCATCCAGACGCTGCTCGTGGGTATAATTGTTTCCTTCCCTGGACTCTCCCAGAGGCGGACAGACAAACACCACCCTCTCATATCCGGAATCCAGAATCTTATCTGTCGCTTCCTTTGCCGCCCTCCGCTCATCGATTCCAACAAATGGAATCTCATCCGAAACCTTGTTTCCGATAACGATAAGCGGTGTATCCAGACTCTTTAAAAAATTATTAAAGTGTTCTCCCTTGTTAACCGGAGAAAGAATCAGACCATCCACATGGTAATCCACCAGTTTTCGAATTAGATCTATCTCTTTTTCCCTGTTCTTGCCATGGAGCGTGATGTTTACACAGTAGCCTCTTGTCTGGGCCTCCGCCTCAATTGCGCTTAACATCTGAGCAAAATACTGGTTCTTGACATCGAACACTACAACACCAATATACATGGTTTTTCCCTTAACCAGTCCTCTCGCCAGAAGATCTGGCCGGTACCCCAGTTCTTCAGCGGTTTTCACGATTCTGTCTTTCGTCTCTTTGCTGATCCGCCCCTGATTATTCAGAGCCCGGATCACGGTCGTTCTTGAAACCTGACAGATTCTCGCTATATCATTCGTCGTAACACCCATTTTGCATCATGCCTCCGGTTTCATTTTTTACATTTATACCGGAACTGCACCACACGCTCCGGCAACATTCACTTAACTTTTATTCGTAACACATTCCATGACAGCCTGTCAAGCACAACTGTAACTTTTCCTCCATCTATGACAGCGCCATCCTTCAATTCCGGTCTCACAGGCTGGTGATCCGGCGAATTCACGGCCTCTGGATCGTCTGAAGAAGGAACCCGGTGTTCCAGTACTGTTTCAGTCTCATAGCCCTGTAAGTCCAGAGATACCTCCATCTCTTCCGAAGAAGAACGGTTAATCATAAATACTGCAATTTCGTCTCCATTCTCTACCGCAGCTGTATCCAGCAGCGGAATCTCTCCCTTCTCATGAGAGAGCGCAGCAGTGGTTACACGGCAGTCCATGACATAGCCATGGCCGTAGACTGCAGTGTCCGCAAATGGATAGTAAATGGGCTGCAGCCACATCGCACCTCCCTTTTCCGTCATAATCATAGCGCTGACATTTGTCAGAAGGGACTGGCATGCAATTTTTACACGGTCTGCATGTTTTAGAATTGCCAGCAGCATTCCTCCGAAGAGCAAAGCATCCTGAAAACTGTATACCATCTCGCTGATCGGCATCGCCTGCTGCCAGGGGCTCTCATCACACTCTCTCACTGTCTCCTTTGACGCTCTGGTCCACACGCCCCATTCATCAAAACTGATATAAAGCTGTCTGGAGGATCGTTTTTTAGCCTTGATATAATCGCAGACTGATGTCACAGTCTTTATGTAGTCACTCATCTCATCCGCCTGAGCCAGGAAACTTTCTACCGGCTTTTCATGACCGTCGAAATACTGATGCAGTGAAATGTAATCCACATACTCATACGTCTCATCTAACGACCGGGCCTCCCATTCCGGAAATGTAGTCATAGTATTTAAGGAACTTCCGCAGGAAACCAGTTCCACTCCCGGATCCAGGATCTTCATAGCCTTGGCTGTCTCTCTTACGAGTCTTCCGTATTCAGAAGCCGCCTTATGGCCCAACTGCCACTCCCCATCCATCTCATTTCCGAGGCACCAGGTACGGACTCGATATGGTTCTTCCCGTCCGTTACGCCTCCGCTTATCGCTGTATGTAGTGCCATCCTTAAAATTGCAGTACTCCAGATAATTTAAAGCTTCCCGGATGCTGCCTGTTCCCAGATTAACGGCCAGCATGGGAGAGACCCTTGCCTTCTCACACCATTTCATGAATTCATCGGTTCCAAACTCATTCGTCTCGATAGCCTTCCAAGCCAGTTCCGGCCTCCTCGGACGCTCCTCCTTCGGACCAATTCCATCTTCCCAGTTATAGCAGGAGACGAAATTGCCGCCTGGATACCGGATGGTAGTTATGCCGGCATTTCGTACCGCCTCCAGAACATCTTTACGGAATCCATCTTCATCAGCCAGAGGGTGATCAGGCTCATAGATTCCGGAATATACCACCCGTCCCATATGTTCTACAAAGCTTCCATAGATCCGATCATCTACAGAACCCTTTTTAAACTCTCTATTGATCGTAATTCTGGCTTTTTGCATAATTCTTCTCTCCTCTAGTCCTTCATTCCGCTGGTCGCAACACTTGCGATAAAATATTTCTGAAAAAAGATATAAATAACAAGCAGCGGCAGCACCGATAATAGCGCACCGGCCAACTGCGGCCCATAATAGGTTGTCGCATGTTCGCCCACAAAAAGGGCAAGTCCTGCGGAAAGTGTCCTCATCCTCGTACTACTGGTCATCATTAATGGATACAGCAAATCATTCCAGTTCTGCATCAGATGAAAAATGGCCAAAGTCAGCACACCCGGTATCACTAACGGAAACATAATCTTAGCAAATATGCCAAATTCACTCATACCATCTACTCTTGCCGCTTCCTCCAGATCCTTTGGAAGTGCTGCAAAATAAGACCGCATCATAAAGATGCCAAACGCCGAGGTGGCCTTCGGAAGAATCAGTCCACCGTAGGTATCCAGGAGTCCCAGCAGATTTGATTCCAGAAACAGCGGAATCATCATAACCTGAAACGGTACCATCATAGTCAGCAGCACCAGCATAAAAAGAATATCTTTCCCTTTAAAATTCAGCCGTGCAAACGCATAGCCCGTCAATGAGTCAAACAGAACCGCCAAAATCGTGGAACCACCTGCAAATATCACGGTATTCTTAATATATGCAGCCATTGGAATAGTCTTAAAAATTCTCTGAAATGACTTCAGAGTATACTTCGTTCCAAAAACAGTTGGTGGATATCCCAAAATCTCTTTTTCCATCTTAAAGGATCCGACTGCCATCCATACAAGAGGAAAAAGGACAATCACAATCAGGGATACCGTAAATAAGATCTTAACAACACCCAAAAGTGTCACGCGTCTTTTCTTCTTCTCATTCATTCCCGGCCTCCTAATTTTGATTAATAAACATATTCTTATACATTGGCAGAGAAATGGCCAGTATCACTACAAGCAGAAGTACAGAAAGAGCACAGGCATATCCCAGATTATATGGCTGGTTGAAACCAGTTTTGTAGATGTACTGCACCAGCGTCTCTGTCTTAAACTGCGGGCCGCCCTGTGTCGTAACGTACACCTGGTCAAATACCTGAAGAGAACCGATGGTATTGGTAATGAGACAGAATCCCAATGTAGGTTTTAAAAGCGGCAGTGTAATCTTAAAAAACTGTGCCGTCTTTCCAGCTCCGTCAATCTCCGACGCCTCATAATAGCTCTGGGAGATTCCCTGTATTCCCACAACCAGAATGGACATGGTATAGCCGAAATTCTTCCAAACCTTCATGGCAATTACAGTCGGCATGGCTGTCTTCGCATTTCGGAAAAATGTAACGTTATGAATTCCAATCTGCTCCAGTACGTACGGTATAAATCCGATATTGGTATCTAGCAGAATAGACCAGATGATACCTACAGCCGCCATAGAACAGACAACCGGGAGAAAGAAAATGGATCTTGCCGCTTTATTAAACAGGCTGGTCCTCACCAGTGCATTCGCCGTCAGCAGTCCAATTAATATCTGAAGGGGGACTTCAAACAGGACGAAAACAACCGTGTTTAACAGAGCATTCCAGAATCTCGTATCCTGACACGCCATGGTAAAATTATGTACCCCTGCAAAACTGGTGTCCGTAAAAAAAATATTCATATCAAACAGACTGATTACGAGACAGGCTATGAGCGGAATGATCGCAAACACGAACAGCACCAGGATGGAGGGCAGCATAAATAAATATGCTACCCGCTCCGGCTTATTCCAGTACTTTCTGCTGAACAGACGTGCTGGGGACTCTCCCTGCTTATCGACAGATGGATTAGCGGGGAATTTTCCGGTTTTTATATTTTTCAATGAAATCACCTCTATGTACTGCTGTTTACTCAGAAAGCAGCTTATCAATGCTCTCTGATGCCTTAGTCAGTTCTTCCTGCGGATCGTTGCCAGCTACCACATTCTCAATCATTGGAAATAAAATATCATTGTTTATCTGCTTTACAGGCTTGATTCCCGGTGCGAACGAAAATCCGAAATCAGCAATAGATGACAGCGCATTCACCGTTACATCCGCTTTTATATCAGCATCTTCGGCAAGAGACTTTAAATATGGAGGATACCCATTGCGCAGGGACCATTCTTTACAGGTAGCATCCGAATTCCAGTAGGCAATAAAGTCATATGCCGCTGCCTTTTCTTCTTCGCTGGCCGTAGAGGTAACGCCAAGGCCCTGTACCTCGATGACTCCGGCTGCCTCTTTGTCTCCTGCAGGCATTCCTGTAACACCAAAGTTAATCTCTGCTTCCTTCAGGCCGCTGATAAGCCAGGGTCCGCCGCAGTAGATCCCCATCTGTCCTGCAAGCATTAAATTATCCGTATCGGCTCCTGTGGAACCAACTGGAGCAGCTCCCTGTTCAACGAGACTCTGGATATATTGAAGAGTTTTTAAGTTTTCAGGGCTGTCCAGAACAGAACTTTTGCCATCTGAAGAAAAGACATCACCACCATTGGCTTTAAACATTGCGTCAAAGTAGCAGGGGGCACCACTGATGGGAAATCAGATTCCATAAAATTTCCTCGAGGGGTCTGAAATTTTAAGTGCATATTCGCCGGCCTCTTCCCAGGTAGCTGGAGGTGTCTCAGGATCAAGTCCTGCCGCTTCAAACAAGTCTTTATTCCAGTAAAGGAACGTGGAGTGAACCTGCATCGGTATCATCATCTGAGTCCCATTATATTTAAGCGCCTGCAAGGATGCCTCACTAAAATTTGAAGAGTCCACACCGGTTTTCTCAAAAAAATCGTCAAGCGGAGTCAGTATTCCATTGTCCGTATAAGTTGCCGTATCAAAATTACCCCTGATTATAAGAGCCGGGGCGGTCTTGGAAGCGATTGCAGCCGGAAGCTTTTCCTCTAAACTGCTGGCTGGCATAATATCCATCTCAATCGTAATATCCTTACCATTCTCTTTATTATAACGATCTACAATCTCTCTCAGCACATCACCATCCGTTCCTGTAAATGCATTCCAGAACTGAATCGTAATCGGGCCAGCAGCTTTCTCCTGCTTTTCTGCCTCATTTTCCCCTGAGCAGCCTGGGTATTCGAGTCTGATTGGGAATCCGCAGCCGTTGCCGCCTCTTCTTTTCCCGCCATCGGTGACTTCGTATTACATCCAGCCAGTGAACATGCCATGACTCCGGCCAGCATCGCAGCAACAAATCTTCTTTTCATATAGAACCTCCTGAAATATGGTTGTTTAACAACTGTAATATATAAATTTTAATGAAAAGAAACCTTTACTTTTTCCTTTAAATCATTTAGAATGGTACTGAATAAGGTATCCTGACTGTTTATCCGTATGTTTCGCGGCAGACCGATAAACTCTCAGGGTATTTTTTTGCCTTCTCCTTTCTCTCTATCACTGGCATTTGTTATATTCCCCAAAAACGCATTCCATTATTTGGTTATATTTCATTAAATTTATTCCTTTGATATATATTTTTCGTTTTTTACTATGCATTTTTTATTTGCGTACACGTGTACTCTATGTTGCATATTATATTCCTTGCACAATTCATTGTCAATACCATTCTTCACTTTTTTATAATTTAGTATGTATAAAGCTATGAAGAAACAGAGTTTTTTACAGTAATACCTGGCTCTGCTAAAATACCGGCACAGGTTATCACACCTGTGCCGGTATCGCATACAATTTTCATTCTTTTTTTAATGCCTCAAGCCAGGCACCATATAATCTCTGGTCAAGAAGCTGATACTATCTAAAAAAGATTTAATTGACTGCAGCTTTCACACACGTTTTCTCTGAGTGCAGTAGCTGTATCAAGCTATCGGTTATCGTAACTGTCATTCTTCTCATCATGAGCCCCAGATACGGACACCGTGACATTTTGAAAGCCAATCTCCTTCGTATGGTTGATTACCCCAAACTCCCGGCACGCCAGTGATACATTTTTAAATATAACGTGCTCAACAGGCTGGTCCTCAAAGCCTTCTATATGGAATGCGCGGCTGATCCCGTTATAATCCGCTTCATTCCGCGCCGTTACATTCTCGATCGTTATATTGCTGACCTTTGTCTTCGGTACTGAATCCGGTATCGCTTCCAGAAGCTTTTTCCAGTGTTCCGGTATCTCGCCCTCATAATCACCGGGAAGTTCACAATAGCTGTATGCCGGATTCCAGTTTAAGAAGAAATGAAATGGATACTTCACATTGACCATGGAAAGGCCCTCCACCTTCACATCCCTGATATAGCCGTGTCTTGCAACGGAGGATTTAATCCGGAAGCCGCAGTCAGTTCCGTGGTAGCGCAGATTTTTCAGTGTAATCTGATAGACGCCGCCCGATACTTCGCTGCCAATGGTAACTCCAAAGCCTGCCCGAATCTCACAGTTCTGCACCGTGATATCATGGCAGGGGCGGTTTACACGGATACCGTCTGCATCTCTTCCCGATTTGATGCAGATGCTGTCGTCATTGCAGTCAGTGACACAGTTTTCCACCAGAACGTCGTGGCAGGAATCGATGTCGATCCCATCGGTGCTGGGACTTTCTCCCCCACACGATGCAATCTTTATGC
>X244_Common_House_Martin__coassemble_805_pt1 | contig 11129 bp, 6 predicted proteins | sample X244_Common_House_Martin__metabat2_high_PE_003 | metagenome-assembled genome bin X244_Common_House_Martin
GTGTGGATTCTGCAGCCCGGGCCTGATCATGAATGTGCTTGCAATGGAAAAGGAACTGAACCATCCGGGAGAGGACGAGATCAAAGAGTATCTGGCAGGCAATCTCTGCCGGTGCAGTGGTTATATGGGGCAGATGAGGGCCATCAGAAAGTATCTGGCGAGGGGAGGAGAAGCGAGATGAATATGGAAATGCATGCGGTAAATTCCCCCGTTATCAAGGTGGATGCAAAGGCGCTGGTAACAGGTAAGCCTGTCTATACGGATGATTTAGCGCCGAAGGACAGCCTGATTGTCAAGGTGCTTCGGAGTTCTCACGCTCATGCGCTGATTCGGGAAATCGATGTGAAGGCTGCCTCCGAGGTGGACGGGATCGCCTGTGTACTGACTTATAAGGATGTGCCGGATCAGCGTTTTACCATGGCGGGGCAGACGTATCCGGAGCCCAGCCCCTATGACAGGCTGATTCTGGATCAGAGGCTGCGTTTTGCAGGCGATGCGGCTGCGATCGTGGCGGGAGAGACAGAGGAGGCGGTGGACCGCGCTCTCCGCCTGATTAAGGTGGAATATGAGGTGCTGGAACCTGTTCTCGACTTCCGGCAGGCAAAGGACAGTGAGATTCTGGTTCATCCGGAGGATAACTGGAAGAGTCTCTGCCCGGTAGGCGCGGATAACAGACGCAATCTGTGTGCCTGCGGCGGTGAGGAAAACGGCGATGTGGACGGCATCCTGGAGAAATGCGAGGTTGTGATCGACCGCGTCTATCATACCAAGGCGAATCAGCAGGCGATGATGGAGACGTTCCGTGCATATACGTATCTGGATACATACGGCCGCTTAAATGTGGTGGCCTCCACCCAGATTCCGTTTCATGTGAGAAGAATTCTTGCCCATGCGCTCGACATTCCCAAATCCATGGTGCGTGTGATCAAGCCGAGAATCGGAGGCGGATTCGGAGCGAAGCAGACCGTGGTGGCGGAAGTTTATCCGGCGATCGTGACGATGAAGACGGGAAGGGCGGCGAAGATGGTCTATACCCGCTATGAATCGCAGATCGCCTCATCTCCGCGCCATGAGATGGAGATTCATGTACGTCTGGGGGCGGACGCGGAAGGAACGATCAAGGCGATTGATGTCTACACTTTATCCAATACGGGTGCGTATGGAGAACACGGTCCGACAACGGTAGGCCTTTCCGGCCATAAATCCATTCCGCTTTACCGGACTCCGGAAGCGTTCCGGTTCCGTTACGATGTGGTCTATACGAATGTCATGTCCTCCGGTGCTTACCGCGGATATGGAGCGACACAGGGAATATTTGCAGTGGAATCAGCGGTTAATGAACTCGCTGCCGCGCTTCACATGGACCCGGTGGCACTGCGGGAGAAGAACATGGTGAAGGAAGGCGACGTAATGCCTGCCTACTACGGAGAGAAGTTAAACAGCTGTGCGTTGGACCGCTGTATGGCGAGAGCGAAGGAAATGATCGGATGGGATCAGAAATTCCCGCGTGTGGACATGGGAAATGGTAAGGTTCGCGGAGTCGGCGTCGCCATGGCCATGCAGGGCTCATCCATTTCCAATGTCGATGTGGGCTCTGTAGAAATCCGCGTGAATGATGACGGTTTCTATACCCTGATGATCGGGGCTTCCGATATGGGGACCGGTTGTGACACGATTCTTGCGCAGATGGCAGCAGACTGTCTGGAATGTGATATGGATCAGATCGTCGTGCACGGTACTGATACTGACGTATCCCCCTATGATTCCGGCTCTTATGCCTCCAGTACTACGTATCTGACTGGTATGGCGGTGGTGCGGGCCTGTGAGGAATTGAGACGGAAAATTGTGGATAAAGGCGCGGAATATTTGAACTGCTGTGGAGAAACACTGGAATTTGACGGTAAACGGGTTTATCAGCCGGATGGAGAGTTGGAAATATCCTTAAAAGATATCGGAAACCGCGTTATGTGCTTTAATGAGAAAATGCTGTCAGCCGGTTACACCCACACATCTCCGGTATCCCCGCCTCCGTTCATGGTGGGAATGGCCGAGGTGGAAGTCGATACGGAGACGGGAGACGTCAGTCTGATTGATTATGCGGCCGTCGTTGACTGCGGAACCGTGATTAATCCGAATCTGGCCAGAGTTCAGACGGAGGGCGGAATCGCCCAGGGAATCGGCATGGCGCTCTATGAGGATATTACCTATACAGAGAAGGGAAGACTGATTGAGAATTCTCTCATGCAGTATAAGCTTCCGACCAGACTCGATGTGGGGAATGTCCGGGTGGAATTTGAGAGCAGCTATGAGCCGACCGGCCCGTTTGGAGCGAAGTCCATCGGTGAGATTGTGATTAATACTCCGTCACCGGCCATCGCAGGCGCGGTGGCGAATGCGGGGGGCGTGCAGATACGGGAGCTGCCGATTACTGCTGAAAAGGTGTATAAAGGAATGCGTGAATTGTAAAATAAAAGAGAAGCCGGGGCGGAATATGAGAGGTTTTCCATGTTCCGGCCCGGTTTTTTGATTTTATTTTTGAAAAGTATGGCATGGAAATTTTCCGGTATCATAAAATCTGGTATGTGGCAAAAGGCAGCTTCAGTGTCAAAAACCCCGCCGTTAACGGCGGGGTTTTTGACTGATGATTGTGAATTCCTGAGTCTAGTTTAAAAGTCCTTTTTCTGTTAAAAAGTCTTTCGCAACCTCTTTTTCATCCTTCTGTTCTACTTCCACAGCATAGTTCATGGCGCGCATCTCATCGTCGGAGATCTGGCCGGTCAGCTTTTCCAGGGTTTCGCTCAGTTTTGGATATTTCTTTAAGGTATCCTGGCGGACTACAGTGGCGCCGTAATAAGTGGCGAAAATATGCTGGTCATCTTCAAGCAGGGATACATCAGCCACACTTAACTGGGCATCGGTGGTGTACGCATTGGTGACATCGATCTGCTTGTCGGCCATGGCCGTGTACTTTAAGGCGATATCGATATCCTTGACATCCTTAAAATTCATGTTATAGGCGGAAGCAAGATAGTTAAATCCATCTTCCCGTTCCATGTAGTCGGGATTCCCGCCGAATACCAGCTGATCGGATGCAGCAGCCAGATCCGAGAAGGTCTTAAGGGAATACTGGTCGGCAGCTTCCTTTCTGACAGCCAGGACGTAGGAATTCTGGAAGCCGTAGAGGCCGGTCCAGTGAAGCCCCATCTCTTCATAGCCCTTCTGGAGATTCGCGTAAAGAACATCGGGATCGTTCTCCTGTTCCTTCTTTAATACGGTGAGCCAGCCGGTTCCCGTGTATTCCGGATATAAATCAAAATCACCCTTTAACAGCGCCGGCTGAATGTTGGTGGTTCCGCCGCCGACCCCTTTGGTAATCTCTACTTTTACACCGAGATCATGCTCGATTAACTGGCCGATAATCTCGGTCAGAACATACTGCTCCGTCATGGGCTTGGATGCGATCTTTATGGTCCCCTGTTCCTTTTTTGCGCATCCGCCGAGAGACAGCGCCGCGATGGCTGCGGTACCTATGACTGCTGCAGCAGCTATTTTTTTCCATTTTTTCATTTCTGGATCCTCCTGTGATCGTTCTGTCATTTCTGCCCCTCAAGACTCACGGGGGCTCTATATAAACGCAGCGGCCTTTCCCTAACCGGCTACCAGCCGGCGGACAAAGTCCGTTGCAGGATGTTCTAAAAGTTCGGCGGGAGACCCGTCCTGAATGATGTTTCCGTGATCCATGACGAGGACACGGCTGCCAAGCTTTAATGCTTCCTTGATATCGTGTGTGACAAAGACGATGGTTCCGCCCAGTTCCTCGTGGATTCGAAGGATCTCCTCCTGAAGACGCCTGCGGGTGATCTCATCGACTGCGCCGAAGGGCTCGTCCATCAGGATGATCTTCGGTGAATTCATCAGCGCCCTGGCGATGCCCACTCTCTGACGCTGACCGCCGGACAGCTCGCTGGGATAGCGCTTCAGCATATCCGTATCCAGACCAACCGTCCCGGCAAGCTGCCGGGCACGGGCGGCGATGGCTGCTTTGTCCGGAGACTTATAGAGATTCGGTACGTAGCTGATATTCTTTTCAATCGTCATGTGGGGGAAGAGGCCGATCTCCTGGATGACGTAGCCGATGCCGCGCCGGAGTTCATTGATATCCGTCCGGGATATATCCGTGCCGTTGATGGTCACGGTTCCCTGCTCCGGTGTCAGCAGGCCGTTCATCAGCTTCAGCGCGGTGGTCTTGCCGCAGCCGGAGCTGCCGATCATGGTTAAAAATGTGCCCTGTTCCACACTTAAGTTAAAATGTTCCAGGATCCTGTTGGGTCCATAGGACATGGTGATATCCTTTAATTCGATGACGTTCATACGATAATCCTCCTTACGGCCGTCTCCTTTATGGAGCCAGATGCCACTTCTTCCGAATATGACGTTCAATATAAGCCACCAGCTGATCGGAGGCCAGTGCCACGATGGCGATTAAGATACTGCCGGCATACGTCATGGCGGCGTTGTTCGTGGTGATGCCGCGGTAGATGGCCACCCCTAAGCCGCCTGCCCCAATGTAGGAGGCGATACCGCTGAGTGAAATCGTCATAACTACCATACTGCGGAGTCCCGCTACGATGACAGGAAGCGCCAGCGGAAGCTTGACCTTGTAAAGAATCTGCCAGGGCGTGCTTCCCATGCCCTTTGCCACCTCGATGGTGGAGGCTTCAATGGTGGTGATGCCGGTGTAGGTGTTCCGGACCATGGGCAGCAGCCCGTAGATGGTGAGCGCGATGGTGGCCGTCTTATTGCCGATGCCGGTAAACGGGATTAAAAAGCCCAGCATGGAGATGGAGGGAATCGTATAGGCCACGTTGATGATCCCGATGATCCATGTGGCGAATTTCCTGTGTTCACTGATTAAAATACCGAGAAACAGGCCGATGGTACCCGAAATAAGAATCGCTGTCGATGCAATCTTTATATGCTGGAGAATCAGCTCCTGGAAGAACGGCCAGCGTTCCACATAGAGAGAAAAAATTCCGTGAATCATGAGATAGACCTCCGTTTGTCGTTGGTATGAGTCCTGTATACAGCAGAACACACGTTCTAAGTATTATACTACAAAAGTGGTGGGGAAGCAACCAGATTCTGGAAAAAATAACAGGATGAAAAATGAGGTCTGCCGGATTGGCAGACCCCGTTTCTATTTAGAAAAGAGTGCTTGTGATGGCGGAATTTCGTTATTCTTTTTCATAACCTTCATAGGTGACAATACCCTGCTTATTGGTGCTGAAGTACTTGTCGTCACCGTTCTTTAAGTTCTTTTTGCCTTTGGCAAGTTTTCCGGAGGTACCGATTAAGTAATCCTTGCCGTCATATTCGACAACTTCGTATTTTGCGTCACGGTCAGCCTTCAGCAGGCGGCCCTTGATGTAGATGGAATCGTCGTAGATACCGTTGTAGCCGGCGCCCTTGTCACTGCCGGACTTGCGGAAGTTGTAGGTGTATTTCTCACCGTCGATATCGATCGTGGTCTTGCCGGTAGCCATAACGCCTTCCTTAGGAGAATCTCCGAAGTAGTAAACGTCACGCTCGTCGTCGGTATCCGGAAGGTCGCTTTCTGACTCGATCTCTTCGTAGGTCTCGATCTTCTTGTTGTCATCGAAGGTCAGCATATAGAGGCCGTGAAGCATTTCGCCCTTTTCGTTGAATGCGTAGCGGTAATTGTTGATTGTCTTAATCTGGCTCTTAACGAGTTCGCCGTTATTCTGGGCGTAGAACCAGTATTCGGTGCCGTCGTCGTAAGCTTCAGGATCTACTTCGACGCCTGGGATAGTCTTAAACCAGCCCTTTGCCAGCCAGCACTGCTCAGGCAGGTTGTAATATAAGTTGCTTCCGCTTGCAGCTGAGGTAGAAGCCTTGGCGTACCATTCAGATTCTGCCGCACCGTTTTCGTTGAAGCGGTACTTGAGACCGTTGATGGTTTTTGTGGTCTCTTTTGTTTTCTTGCCGTTAGAGCCGAAGTAGAACCAGTAGGTCCCGTTGAAATTATCGTCTTCCGTGTCGGGATCCTCTACTTCCTGCAGGCTCCATGCGTTGATGACCTGCGCACCGTCGTCAGAGTTGCCGCAGTAGTATACGCCCTCTCTCCATGCATCATCACCGGTGATTCGTTCGGAATCCTCGCCGACCCAGCCGAAGAGCATTCTTCCTTCTGAGTCAAATGCATATTTTTTCCATTCTCCATTGGCCTTGCGGATCGACTTAAACGAGGTCTTTCCGGAACTGGAGGCCTTGTAGGCTTTTCCATTGTTCTGGAAGTAATACCAGTAGGTATCCGGTGAATCTTCCTCTTCATAATCAGAAGCGATTTCACGCCATTCGTTGGAAACCATGGCGCCTACGGAGTTGACGTAGTAATAGTTGTCGTCATCCTCAATCAGGCTGCTTTTTGCCATGTCTCCGTTGGAGTCGAGATAAAACCAGTTGTCACCCGACTTCTTCCAGGAATCGGTAACTCTGTTTCCGCTGGAATCTAAATAGACCCAGTTGTCGCCTTCCATGGACCAGCCCTGGGCTGCGAATGCTGTCATAGATGCGCCTATGGTTAAGAGCGCGGCAGCGCATGGAATAATCCATTTTTTCATCTGTCTCTTCATAAATTAATTTCCCCTTTCAAATGAAAATCATATCCTTTCATCAGCGCTCCTGCTGATAACACGACTTTAAACCATGGACTTACTCCAAGGTCAAGCGGAGTAAAAAAGGCGTAAGAATGCGTAAGAAAATAAGAGAAAATTAAGGGAAATGAAGCTTGACACTGGAGCTGCTCCATCGTTTAAAATAAATGTTTTTTCTTTCTTCCTGCCGGTCTGATTCCAGAATTCTCTCCATAAAATTCCAGTTTCTTTGTGTTAAGATAGCTTTATAATCATGATGTCACTTACTAATCGTCATTTGTTGAAATCGACATCTTATTGTCAGATTATTATAATAATGATACAGGAGACAGGCAGGGCTGCAACAGAGAGGAAAATAATATGTACACAAAAACATTTCAGGTTGTCCAATACCTGGCAGACACTCTGGAGAGTTATGTCACCTCCGGACAGCTGGGAGCCCATCTTGGAGTCAGCAGCAGGATGATTCTTCGCTATATCAAAGAGGCAGAAACTCTGGGAAAGGAAAACGGTTTTGAAATCCGTTCCTATAAGGGAAGGGGGTATCAGATAAAAATTACAGATCAGGCGCGCTGCCGGACATTTTTTAAGGATATGGGAAGCCATACAGGCAGTCAGGGGGATGAGCTGATTCGTGAAATGGTGAGACGTATCCTGATCAGTGACGGATGCAAGATGGAGGAGCTGGAAGAGCTGTTTCATTACAGCCGGTCCAGTATGTCCAGAATTACAACGCTGTCGAATTCCTATCTGGAGAATTTCGGCCTGGAGCTGTTCAGTAAAGCCTATACGGGACTCTACATCAGCGGAAATGAAATCAGCATCCGGGACTGCATGTATCATCTGCTGGAGAAGGCAGGGGATGAAACGATCTGGGACTCTCTGGACATCCGGGAAGTACCGGAGAAAGACATCAGAAAATGGATCGGCAGATGCCTAAAAAAATACGGAATATCCGCAAAGGAAAAGGAAGAACAACAGTTTTTCAAATACCTGGCCATCACCATCAAGCGAATCTCTCTCGGAAAGGAGATTTATTTCGGCTATCTGGCTCATCTGGACGGAAAAGAACCGTTTAAGGAGCAAATGAAGACGACACGATTTCTGCTGAAGAAGTACTTTCCGAAAAACAGGCTGGAAGGGGAGTGCATGTATTTAACCCTGATCTGGATGCAGACCCTTGGCGGAAACTGCCGGTTCAACCAGATTGATGAACACAATCTCATGTTTTTCCATGGCCTGGTTATGAAGGGGATGAAAAAAATCCGGAATAACTACGGTGTGCAGTATCGAAAAGAAGGCTGCAGCAGGGATTAAAAACTCTGCTGCGGCCTTCTTTTTATTTCGTATCCTGCACCCGCATATTCTTCTGCGCAGTAGACAGCATCAATTTAATTCTGTTTAACTGATTCACTTCACTCGCGCCGGGGTCGTAGTCCACAGCAATGATGTTGGAATTCGGATATGCCTTTCTGAGCTCTTTGATGACGCCCTTACCTACAATATGGTTCGGGAGGCACCCAAATGGCTGCGTGCAGACGATGTTGCCGACGCCGCTGTGGATAAGCTCCAGCATCTCTCCGGTTAAGAACCAGCCTTCGCCGGTCTGGTTGCCGATGGAGACGAAGTCTTTGGCCATTTCCGCCAGGTTCGCAATCCGGGCGGGGGCGGTAAAGTGTTTGCTCTTCATCAGCTCCCTGCGGGCGGCTTTGCGGAAATACTCCAGAAGGGAGATGCCCATGTTGCAGAGGCTGGCGCTCGATTTTTTTCCGCCTAAGTTGGCTGCCTTAAAGTTGCTGTTGTAGAAGCAGTATAACAGGAAGTCCACCAGATCGGGCATTACGGCCTCGGCACCCTCGGATTCCAGCAGCTCCACGATGTGGTTGTTGGCCAGCGGTGAGAACTTGACGAGGATTTCCCCGACGATTCCCACCTTCGGCTTCTGAAGTCCTGATATTCTGGGCAGCTCATCGAAATCCCGTACGATTCCCGAAATATTGCGGGAAAATTCCATCATGTTCGGAACGCGCTTCGATAAGGATTTGATGCACCGCGCCTTCCATTTCTGGTGAAGCGCATTGGCGGAGCCGGGCTCCTTCTCGTATGGCCTTGTGGCATAGAGCACCCTCATGAAAATGTCGCCGTAGACCACAGCCTGCATGGCTTTAGTAAGCAGCGGCAGCGTGATGGAAAAGCCGGGGTTCGTCTCCATGCCGTTGGCATTGACGGAGATGACCGGAATCTGTCCCATTCCGGCGCGCTCTAAGGCGCGGCGGATAAAGCCGATATAGTTGGACGCGCGGCAGCCGCCTCCGGTCTGGCTCATGAAAATGGCCGTATGGTCTAAATCGTATTTGCCGGACAGCAGGGCGTCCATGATCTGGCCGACCACGATTAAGGACGGGTAGCAGGCGTCGTTGTTGACGTACTTTAATCCTGTGTCGATGGCGGAACGGTTGTCATTCTGTAGGACCTCCACTTGATAGCCGAAGGAGCGGATGGCTGGTTCGATTAAGTCAAAATGAATCGGCGACATCTGCGGGCAGAGGATGGTGTAGTCCTTCTTCATGTCCTTCGTAAACGTGATGCGGTGGTAGGCGCTGGAAACCACCTTCCGCTCATAGTGCTTCTTATCGCGTACGCGCAGGGCGGCAATGAGAGAGCGGATACGGATTCTGGCGGCCCCCAGGTTGTTGACTTCGTCGATCTTGAGCACTGTATAGATCTTTCCGGAGCCGGTTAAGATATCATTTACCTGGTCCGTGGTGACGGCATCGAGGCCGCATCCGAAGGAGTTTAACTGGATCAAATCCAGGTTATTCTGCGATTTTACGTAACTTGCGGCGCGGTAGAGTCTGGTATGGTACATCCACTGGTCAGTGACCACCAAAGGCCGTTCGATCTCACCCAATTGGGAGATGGAGTCTTCTGTCAGAACCGCAAATCCGTAGGAGGTGATCAGTTCCGGGATACCGTGGTTGATCTCCGGGTCCACATGGTAGGGACGGCCCGCCAGTACGATGCCGCGGCGGTCGTTTTCTTTCATCCACTGAAGTGTTTCCTCGCCCTTTTTCTCCATGTCCCGGCGGGAAGCAAGAAGCTCCTCCCACGCCTTGTGGGCGGCTTCCTTCACCTCATCGGCGGGAATCTGGAACTCTTCGTTAAAGACTTCGATCAGCCGCTTCGTCAGCACCTCTTCGTTGGTAAACGCCATAAAAGGATTGAGGAAACGAACGTTTTCCGTATCCAGCTCCTCCACGTTGTTTTTGATATTCTCGGCGTAGGACGTGACGATCGGACAGTTGAAATGGTTGCCGGCGTCAGGCGTCTCATTGCGCTCGTAGGGAATGCAGGGATAAAAAATCGTCTTAATCCCCTGCTTGATCAGCCATTCGATATGGCCGTGGGTGATCTTGGCCGGGTAGCATTCCGATTCGCTGGGGATAGATTCGATTCCCAGTTCGTATATTTTCCTGGTGGACTGCGGAGAAAGGACCGTGCGGAACTTCAGTTCCTTTAAAAAGACAGCCCAGAAGGGGTAGTTTTCATACATGTTGAGTACCCGGGGGATTCCCAGGACGCCTCTGGAGGCTAAATCCGCGCTCAGCGGCTCGTAGTCGAACATGCGGTGATTCTTGTAATCAAACAAGTTGGGGATTTCCCTCTTGGCGCGCTCCTTGCCTAACCCTCTTTCACAGCGGTTGCCGGTGATGAACTGCCGCCCGCCGTCGAACCGGTTGATCGTCAGAACGCAGCTGTTGGTGCAGCCCTTGCAGCGCGTCATGGAGGTCTCGTAGTGGAGACTTAAAATCTTTTCCATACTAAGCATGGACGTGGCTTTCGTCTCATCGTATCGTTCCCTGGCAATCAGCGCAGCTCCGAAGGCGCCCATGATGCCCGCAATGTCGGGGCGTACCGCGTTGCACTCAGCGATCTTCTCAAAACTTCGTAATACTGCGTCATTGTAAAAGGTGCCGCCCTGAACGACGACGTGTTCTCCTAAATCGGAGGCACTGGTGATCTTGATTACCTTAAATAAGGCGTTCTTGATGACAGAGTAGGCGAGACCGGCGGAAATGTCGGCCACGGACGCCCCTTCCTTCTGCGCCTGCTTTACGTTGGAGTTCATGAACACGGTACAGCGGGTTCCAAGATCCGTGGGATTCTTTGCGAAAAGCGCTTCCTTTGCAAAGTCTTCCACACTGAAATTCAGGGAATTGGCAAATGTCTCGATGAAGGAGCCGCAGCCGGAGGAGCAGGCCTCATTTAACTGGACGCTGTCCACGGTGCCGTTTTTGATGCGGATGCACTTCATATCCTGGCCGCCGATATCCAGAATGCAGTCTACGTCCGGCTCGAAAAATGCCGCGGCGTAGTAGTGGGAGATGGTCTCCACTTCCCCCTCGTCTAACAGGAATGCGGCCTTTAACAGCGCCTCGCCGTACCCGGTAGAAC
>X244_Common_House_Martin__coassemble_808_pt1 | contig 11111 bp, 7 predicted proteins | sample X244_Common_House_Martin__metabat2_high_PE_003 | metagenome-assembled genome bin X244_Common_House_Martin
TCTAAGGATTGAATACAGTGGCCGCCTTCCCATGTTGGTATTTACGGATAAGGGATGGGAAATAGAATGTGAAACGTATACGGAAAAGTGGTTTCAACGTTTTGAGGAGGCAGTTACATCAAAGGTACCTCATCTGGATATGTTCGAGGAGTTAAAGAGGGTTAACCACCAGGTGGTATTTGGACTGCTGAACCGGATAAAGGAAAGGGGAGATAAAGAGTACATACCACTTTTGAAGGCATGGCAGGAAGGCGAAGTGCGCAAGGTCAGAGAGAGGATTGGGGGAGTTATTAAATTTTTGGAAGAAGGCAAGGGGTGTGAATAGGATACGATACGCTGGGATGGTGTGGAAGATCGTATGAAGAGGAAAGGAACCTTCGCGATGAGAGGAATGACAGAGAGAGATAAGAAACTGCGTCTGCTGTACGGAGCTGCGTTTCTGGTGCTGATGGTGGTGGAAACGCTGATTGCCCTGTACGTTCACGACAAAGTGATACGTCCCTATGTGGGAGACATGCTGGTGGTTTTAGTAGTATACTGTTTTGTCAGGATCTTTATCCCGGTGAAGGCGCGGCTGATGCCGCTTTATGTGTTCGTGTTTGCGGCATGTGTGGAAGTGCTTCAGTATTTTGATCTCGTGACGCTGCTGGGACTATCCGGAAACAGATTTGCCAGAATCGTGTTCGGCTCGGTGTTTGACGTGAAGGATCTGGCCTGTTATGCGGCCGGGTGTCTGCTTTTGGAGGTCTGGGAGCGGAGAATACGAAGAAAAATATGCGGACAGACGGGACAGAAGCGGGAAGAACCGGAAGTGGCGAGAAGAACCGGTATAAAAGAGGCAATAAAAAATGAAGACAGCCGATAAGGAAATACTGGTTCTTAAAGAAAAGTAAATAGGTATGATAACGCAGTACCCGGTGATTTCTGAATATGGAATACCGGGTATTTTTCTGTGTTTTCCGGTTATATGCCACCCGGTAATCCGGCAGTATGGTTCTCGGGTTTAAAAGTCTGAAACGGTTGTTGGCATTTTTCCGGGAAGCAGTTATACTATAAGTATTCTATTTGCAGGAAAGGGGGAATCCCCATGAGTGATACAGAGACGATAACAGAGCTGCCGAAGTCGACGCGGCCACATTTAACGCGGCCACATTTAACGCAGCCGCATATAACACAGCAGCTTCCATCACAGCAGCTTCTGACACAACCGCAGTACAGCTTCTTAAAAACAGATCCCCGTCTGGGAAAACACATTATCCTGCTGGGGCTGGCAGGCAGTTATTCTTATGGAACGAACAATGAAAGCAGCGATATTGATGTCCGGGGCGTGACATTAAACAGGAAATCCGATTTGATCGGAATGACCTCCTATGATCAGTATACGGATGAGAGCACGGATACCGTGATCTATACGTTTAACAAGATCATCCGGCTTTTGCTGGAGTGCAATCCCAATACATGCGAACTGCTGGGGCTGAATGAAGAGCACTACTTATACTTATCCCCAATCGGGAGGGAACTGCTTGCCAACCGCCGTTTATTCCTTTCAAAGAGGGCGATTCAGTCCTTCGGAGGATACGCGGACCAGCAGCTGAGGCGGCTCCAGAATGCGCTGGCGCGGGACCGGATGGCTTCGGAGGAACGGGAAAGACATATCTATAATTCCGTAAAGAACGCCATGTATGAATTCAGGGAGCGCTACCGGATTTCCGATTACGGAACGCTGAAAATCTATATTGACGAGGCGGGGAATCCGGAGATGGACACAGAGATTTTTCTGGACGCTTTAGTTTCCCACTATCCGCTGCGGGATTACCGGAACATCTGGGGTGAGATGAATAACATTGTGAAAGAATATGATAAGATTGGTAAACGGAACCGGAAGAAGGATGACAACCATCTAAATAAGCATGCCATGCATTTAATCCGTCTGTTTATGATGGCGATCGATATTCTGGAGAAAGAAGAGATTATTACGTACCGGAAGGACGAGCATGAGCTTCTGATGAAAATCCGCAGGGGAGAATTTCAGAAGGAGGACGGCACGTACCGGACGGAATTCTATGAGATTCTGGCTGATTACGAGAAACGGCTGCATGAGGCGGCTGAGAACACATCGCTGCCGGACGAACCGGATTATGAGCGTGTGCAGGAATTCGTCATGAGTGTCAATGAAAGGGTGGTAAGAGATGAGATATAAGGATTTTGAAGGAACGCTGGAAGACCTGGTAGAACAGAAGCTTCGGGAGATCGAGGAAAAGGAGCACGTGCGGATTCTCCACGCGGTGGAATCCGGAAGCCGTTCCTGGGGATTCGCCTCCCCGGACAGCGATTATGACGTGCGTTTTATCTATGTGCGCAGACCGGAAGATTACTTAAAGCTGGAACCCGTCCGTGATGTGATTGAATGGGAGCTGGACGAGACGCTCGATATCAATGGATGGGATTTACAGAAAGCGCTGCGGCAGTATCACCGATCTAATTCCACGCTGTTTGAGTGGTCCAATTCTCCTGTTGTTTACCGGACGACGGAGGAGTGGAAGCAGATTCATCAGGAGGCGTCCCCGTATTTTTCCGTAAAGGCGTCCATGTACCATTATTATGGAACGGCGAAGAGTAATTTTATGGAGTTTCTGCAGGGGGACACTGTGAAATACAAGAAGTATTTTTATGTGATCCGTCCGGTTCTGGCATGCCTGTGGATTGAGGAGCATACATGTCCGCCGCCGGTACTTTTTTCGGAGCTGATGGAGGCGGTGCTTGGGGATCAGAGGCAGAAGGACGAATATCGCAAGGTGCGTCAGGCCGTGGAACGGCTTCTGGAAATCAAAGCGCTGACACCGGAAAGCGGTGCCGGGGCAAGGATTGAAGTGCTCAACTGTTTTATAGAAGAGCAGCTGGAGCACTCGAAAAAACTGCTGGATACCATGAAGGATGACAGGACGGACAGCTGGGAGACGCTGGACCGGCTGTTCCTGGAACATGTTTGCAAAGGAAATGCAGAAGGGAGAATTCTTTGAAAATGACAATGGATCAATCATTACTGGAAAAAAAGCCGTTTCGTTTTATCGTGGTCGGTTCCGGCTGGAGATCGCTGTTTTACTGGAGAATTGCCTGCGCATATCCTGAATTATTTACCATGGAGGCCATGCTCTGCAGGACGGATGAAAAGGCCGGGGCTATGAGACGGCAGTACGGTGTGCCTGCGATCACGTCAGAGGCGGCCTGTGAGGCGATGAAGCCGGACTTTGTGGTGATTGCGGTGAACAAGGCTTCCATCTTTTCTGAGACGAAGCGATGGGCTAAAAAGGGATATCCGGTGCTCTGTGAGACTCCGGCTGCCTTAAAACTGGAAGACTTAAAGGAACTGTGGCGCATGAAAACGGAGGAGGGGGCTAAGATACAGGTAGCCGAACAGTACTATCTGTATCCCTCCTTTGCAGCAGCCATGGAGGTGGTCAGACGCGGCTATCTGGGGGATGTGACTATGATGAACTTATCTGCCGTCCACGATTACCATGGAGCCAGCGTGATCCGGCGTATGCTGGGGACGGGACTTCAGAATATGGCGGTTTACGGGAAGGAGTATCCGTATACTCTGGTGGAAACGGATTCCAGAGACGGCGCCGTCACCGACGGACGAAGGGCTGAGAAGACGAGACGCAGATTAACGTTCGAATTTGAGGGCGGGAAGACGGCTTTTTATGATTTCAGCAGCGCACAGTACCACTCCTATATCCGCAGCCGCCATTTAAACGTTCAGGGGCCGGAGGGAGAGCTGGATGACTGGATTGTGCGGCGGGTAAAGGAAGAGATTCAGCCCTCGGGAAGACGTTTTCTGCCGATGGAGCAGACCATGAGTGTGGAGCGGGAGGCGTCAGGCAGCGGGATTATACGGATTTATCTGGGAGAGGAACAACTTTATGTAAATCCATTTGTACATATGGGGCTGAAGAAGGTACTGCCCCAGGATGAGACTGCCATTGCCGTCCTGATGATGGGTCTGAGGCGCTATATTGAGGAAGGGACGGAGTGCTATCCGCTGGCGGAGGGGCTTCAGGACGCTTACACGCTGATTCTGATGGAAGAGGCACTGAAAGATCCCGGGCGGCTGGTACGGTCAGAAACCCAGATATGGGCGGGAAAACAGACTTAGGATAACTGCAGGGCAGACAGGTTCAGTCAGAGAAACGGAGTAAAGAGACGGCATGATACAGATAAAGGCAATTAGAGTGGAATCCAGTCCCCAGTCTTTTACGAGAGGAAACCAGCTGTACAGGAGCGGGAAGGTGGAAGACCTGGATTTTCAGAAAAGCAAAGGGAGGCTGGAGGCAAGCGCATGGGTGGAGGGGTCTTATGACAACCGCTACCAGGTGGAAATGACGTATGATCTGAAGCGTGATACATTTACAGAGTATTACTGTGAATGCCCGGCCTACCAATCGTATGACGGGATGTGCAAGCATTGTGTCGCGGTTGCGCTGGAGATGATGGAACGGGAAGCGGAGGAGGAGGCAGCAGATGCTCTGGCTGGCGGAGCAGCGGAACGAAGAGGGAGTAAAGCAGATGCAGCTTCGCGTACAGTGTCAGGCAGGGCATCGGCCAGCGCGTCGGCCGCTGCTTCCAAGATTAGGCAGCCGCCGACGGATACCGCGGTTAAAAAACTGATTTTTTCCAGCACCATGCGGGAAAATGCCCACTACTTTCAGCCGAATTCAAATGGAAATATCAGGCTGGTTCCTGCTCTGCACCGCAATGCGGAGGGCTGGACGGTTGAGTTTAAAATCGGTTCAGACCATCTGTACGTATTAAAGGATATTACCGCAATGGTAAATGCTCTAAAGGAAGAAAAGTATGTATACTATGGACAGAAACTGGCTTTTTACCATGTAAAGAGCGCATTTACCCAGGAAAGCCGCAGACTGGCGGACTTTTTGGAAGACTGTGTGAATCAGGAGCAGGACTTTATTACGGAACTGTATATGATTCGCCGCAGTTATCTGCCCACAGCGGCCACCGGACGGAATCTGGTTCTGTCCGGTGACAAGATGGTGCGCTTTTTGCAGGCAGTGGGGCCGGGAGTGATCGCTCTGGAATCCAGATTCTCAGACCTGGCCCGGATCAGGATTGTGGAAAAGGATCCGGTTCTTGGCTTTTTCATTGCGGAACGGAGCGGAGGGGGATGCCTCCTTTCAGTTCCCAAAGGGGAAGCGTTTGCAGGCAAGAGCGGGCTGTGTGTCCTGGAGGGAGACACCATCTATCTGTGCAGTCAGGAATTTAAAGAGCGTATGGGCGGTATATGCAGTCTGATGGAGCCCTATAAGAAGCAGGAATATCATATCAATGAGGAAGATCTGCCGGTTCTCTGTGCTTCGGTACTGCCGTCACTGGAGGAGTTTGCCATCCTTAAAAAGCCGGATTCGCTGGAGCGCTATCTGCCGAAGCCGTGTGAGATACTCGTGTATCTGGATTATGTGGACCGGACTCTGACTGCATTTATTTACAGTCAATATGGAGACGCGCGCTATAATCTGATTGAGGGACTGGAAGTCAAGGATTTATACCGTGATATGGAAAAGGAGCAGTATACGGCTAAGCTGGCGGCCGGGTATTTCAACTGTGTGGATGAGAAGAAACAGCTGCTGTACATTCCGGAGGAGGATGAGGAGGCCCAGTACCGTCTGCTCAGCACTGGAATTGCGCAGTTTCAGCAGATCGGTGAGGTATATATTTCCGATTCCTTAAAACGGCTGAGAGTTTTAAAGGCGCCTAAAATTACAATGGGGATTGCCCGTAACAGCGGATTGCTGGATATTACGCTTCAGACGGAGCGGTTAGAGGCGGGAGAACTGGAGGAACTGCTGTCCAGCTACCGGAGGCGGCGGAAATATTATCGCTTAAAGAACGGAGATTTTCTGGAACTGGAGGACAACGGGCTGTCAGCGGTGGCAGAGCTGGCCGAGGGGCTGGAACTGAGTGCCGGGGAGCTGGAGGCGGGCCATATCCGGGTTCCGGAATACCGGTCCTTCTATTTAGACCAGGTTCTTCGGGAGCATGAAGGGATGCTGGAGGTAAAGCGCAGTTCCTCTTATAAGGCATTTCTGCGGTCCATGAAGAATGTGGAGGACAGCGACTATGAGGTTCCTGCCGGTCTGAACGCGGAGTTGAGGCCGTACCAGAAGTTTGGCTTCCGGTGGCTTATGACTCTGGGCGCCATGGGATTCGGCGGAATTCTGGCCGACGATATGGGGCTGGGGAAGACGGTACAGGCGATCGCGTATCTGGCGGCGGTGAAGGAGATGCGGGAGGCGGAGGGAAGTGACGGGGAGACAAGCAGTGCGAAAGCAGGCGATGCAGAAATAAGCGGCGGGGCGGCAAGCAGCGCGGTGGTAGGTGAGGCAGAGACAGGTACAGCGAAAGCAATTGCCGGAGAGGGCCGGAAACAGGACGTTTCCAGGCGGAGCCTCATTATCTGTCCTGCATCCCTTGTCTATAACTGGGAGAGTGAAATACACCGGTTTGCCCCCGGACTGACAGTGGATACGGTTGTGGGAAGTGCCGGGATCAGAAAGGAAAAGATAAAGGAGAGCAGAGCGGATATTCTGCTCACATCCTATGATTTATTAAAACGGGACGTGGAGGCGTATCAGGAAACGCTGTTTGATACTGTCTTCATAGACGAGGCGCAGAATATTAAGAATCATGGAACGCAGGCGGCAAAGGCAGTGAAGGCGGTCAGCGGTGCCAGACGTTTCGCCCTGACCGGAACACCCATTGAGAATGCACTGAGTAAGCTGTGGAGTATTTTCGATTTCCTGATGCCCGGATTCTTAGGTGGATATAAGCATTTTAAGGAGAAGTATGAGCAGCCGGTGACGGCAAGACAGGATGAGGTGGCGGCGGAACGGCTGCGGCGGATGATCCGGCCGTTTATCCTGAGACGGTTGAAGAAGGAGGTCTTAAGGGAGCTTCCGGATAAGCTGGAAGAGGTGGTGTATTCCCGTATGGAGGACGCGCAGAGGGAGATTTATGAAGCCAGGGTGCAGAAGCTGCTGGATTCACTTGCGAAGCAGAGTCAGGAGGAGTTCCGGGTAGGGAAGCTGCAGATTCTGGCGGAGCTGACCCACCTGCGCCAGCTATGCTGCGATCCGTCTTTGGTCTATGAGAACTACAACGGCGGGGCGGCCAAGGTGGACACTTGTGTGGAGCTGGTGAAAAATGCGGTGGAAGCGGGAAATAAGATCCTGCTGTTTTCGCAGTTTACATCTATGCTGGATATTATCAGGAAGCGGCTCGACGAAGAAGGGATCGGATACTATATACTGACAGGGGCTGTATCCAAGGAGAAGAGGAGTGAACTGGTGCGGGCGTTTAATGAAGATGATACGCCAGTATTCCTTATTTCCTTAAAAGCGGGAGGAACCGGGCTCAACCTGACGGCGGCCAGTATCGTGATCCACTTCGATCCGTGGTGGAATCAGGCGGCTCAGAACCAGGCCACCGACCGGGCCCACAGAATCGGCCAGCAGCAGGTGGTCACAGTGTACAAGCTCATCATGAAAGACACGCTGGAGGAGAAGATCCTGGAGATGCAGGAGAAGAAGGCGGGGCTGTCTGAGGAGATTATCACGGAGGGAAGTATCAGTGAGGTGATTGGCAGCAGGGATGAGTTCCTGGAGATTCTGCGCGGGGCGGCGAAGGAATCGGCGGGGGAATAGCGGACTGGAGAATGACGGAAAGGAACTGGCAGATGAAAGATATGGGGGATGAGGAAATACATGCTTAAGGTATTGATTGCAGACGATGAATATAAGGTGGGCTTCTTAGTAAAAAAATTAATTGAATGGGATAAGCTGAATTTGGAATTTGCAGGGCTCGTTCAGGATGGGATGACCGCGTATGAGAAGATATGTGAGTGTGCCCCGGATATTGTGATTACGGATATCCGCATGCCGGTTTTAAGCGGGCTGGAATTGATAAAGAAGGTAATTGATGAGGGGCGCAGTGTCCATTTTATTGTAATCAGCGGATATAAATACTTCGAATACGCCCAGCAGGCTATTAAATATGGTGTGGAGGACTATCTTCTGAAGCCGATTGATGAGGTGGAGTTAAACCAGATCTTAAAGAAGATTGCGGATACGGAGACGAACCGGGAGAAAGAGAGCCGCAGCGTGGATACGATGGTGAAAAAACTTCACGACAGCCGTTATATCCTTCACAGAGAGTTTTTAAATTCCATATCCGGGGACGGGGAGATGAATCTGGAGGAGGTCAATAAGAATTACGGCCTGAATTTCGGAGACGGTCTGTTTCGGGTTATCTGCTGTAAACTGGACGGTGACAACCGTGTGGAGAAGAATGAGCAGCAGATAAACCTGATCCTAAAAAAGACGGGAGCACTGGTGGAACAGGCATTTCAGGGGTGTGTACGCGATATCGCCATTACCTATCAGAAAAATTCTGCCGTTACGGCAGTCATCAATTATACAGCCGAATGCAGAGACGAGGTGGAGCAGCGGATTGGCAGACTGTTTCAGTCGCAGATGGACTACTTAAGCGGATTTGAACACTACGAGCTGACGATGGGACTGAGCACGGAATGCGGGGAGTTCGGCAGACTTCACGTGGCAGTGGAGACGGCCAGGGAAGCCGTAGCGTGTCGGATTCTGGGCGGAGCCGGGAGACAGATTGACGAGCGGTTCATCGAACGGGATTCCACAGTCTGTGCGGAGGAGATCTGCGGGGAGCTGGAGGAGAAACTGGCCGGAGCCATGGAAACCGCAAGATACGACGATGTGAAGTATATGATCGGACTGGCGTTCCACGAGGCCAGAAAGCGCAGAGCATTTGCCAGTGAGTATTATCAACTGGCGGGGCTTCTGTTTAAGTGCTATCTGGACCATAATCCGTTTCTTCGTACCGTGGAAAATAGCGAAATGAGGGAGCGCTGGAATGAAGGTGCGGGAAACTGCAATTCTGTTTCAGCCTTAACGGAGTATGTGGCAGAGCAGATAATCGCCGACCTCATGGAGTGTGTGGAGGCGAACCGGGAGAAAGAGCGAAGGCCTGTCTTAAACGCCGCAGAGTATATTAAAAAGAATTACAGCCAGAAGATTTCCCTGGAAGAGATCGCGGAGCGGGGCGGCTTCAACATGAATTACTTCTCTGAACTGTTTAAGAAGGAGATGGGAAAGACATTTACCGCCTATGTGACAGAGGTCCGGATGGAGGAGGCCAAAAAGCTTCTGAGGGATACGGATCTGCCTGTTTACGAGGTGGCGGAGGACGTAGGCTATAAGGATTCAAAATTTTTCAGTCAGCAATTTGTTAAGAACGTCGGAATCAAGCCTATGGAGTACCGGAAGCTTTATTATTAAGAGATGGAGAAGCGGGATGATGATTGCTGTGACAGCGGCGGTACTGGCATCGGCAGCCTGTGTGCTGCTGGGGATGTACTGCCTTTATTTAAAAAGTAAAATAAAAAACGTGGAAGCTGAGCGGGAACGCCAGCTGTCTGAGCTGGAGGTAAAACTTCAGGACGAATATTCAGTCCGCATGGTGGACAAGCAAGCCAAGCTTTCCGCGCTCCAGAGTCAGATTAATCCGCACTTTTTGTATAATACGCTGGAATGCATCCGGAGCGAGGCGCTTCTCTATGACTGTGACAGCATTGCCAGAATGGCCAAGGCACTGGCATCATTTTTTCGTTACAGCATCAGCAAGAAGGAGAATATCGTGACGCTCCGGGAGGAATTCAATAATATCGAAAATTATTTCCTGATTCAGAGTTACCGGTTTGACGACAAATTCTCGTTTGAGATACTGGCCGCGCCGGAAGACAGGGAGGCGTATTCGTGCCTGATTCCCAAGCTGTCCCTGCAGCCGATCGTGGAAAATGCGATTTTCCATGGGCTGGAGACGAAACCGGATAAGGGGAAGGTGACGATCCGGGTTGAGATGACGGAAAAGAATGTCATCATTATCGTGTCGGATGACGGTGTGGGGATCGGCAGAGAGGAACTGGAGCAGATGCGGGATTCGCTTAAAAACTCGAAGAAAGAGACGGATAAGGAATGTAAATCTCCGGGAGAACGGGGCAACGGAATCGCGCTCGCCAATGTCAGCCAGAGAATTAAACTGATTTTCGGGGATGATTACGGGCTGAATCTATACAGTACGAAAGGAATCGGCACAGATGTGGAGATCATACTGCCGATTATGACGGATAAGTCATTGTTATGAAGAGAGAACTGCTGTTATTAAAGAAAGTGACTGTCCAGGGCATGGACAGCGGTAACCGGCTGTATGATGTGGACCTGATCCTGCGGGAATCGGAGTGCTTCTGCCTCGTCAGTGCGGTGCATCAGAAGGAAGTGCTGGTGGAGTTTTTGCAGGGGCTGGGAAAACGGATTTCCGGAAGCGTAAGGATAAGGGGAAAGGAACTGCTCCAGGCTGACAGGAAGAAACTAGAGAAAAACAAAGTATTTGTGATAAGCAGGAGTACTCCGTATATGAATACTTTGAATATTGGTGAAAATATCTTTCTTCTCAGAAGAAACAGCCTGAAAAAGGTCTTAATTAATGAGCGGGCAATCCGAAGCCAGACAGAATACTATTTTAAAAAATATAAGATAGAACTGGATCCGGACGCGGAACCGGAGACTTTGAGCAATGCGGATAAGATTATCATTGGAATCATCAGAAGTGTGTCTCAGGGCGGCCGTCTGATCGTACTTTACGACACGTCGGGGGCATTTTCCCAGAAAGAAATGCCGCGTCTCATTTCCCTGATTGAAACGCTTAAGGCAGAAGGGATCGGGATTCTGATCTCAGATAATAATCCGGAGGCGTTTTTCTGTGCCGCAGACCGCCTTGTTATCTTCAAACACAAGAAGATCGCAAAGAAGATATATGATCGTGAGCAGTTTCCGCTGGCGGCAGAGATCATTCTTCGCGGAACAAAAGCCGTGGATGAGAGCCAGAAGGAAAAGAAGAGAGGCGTCCCTTCCGTCCGTATTAACGGATTGAAGACAGGAGAACGCACAATTTCCATCGAGGCCTGCAGAGGAGAGATTGTGCTGGTGTCACGTGAAGCCGCACCCATAGAC
>X244_Common_House_Martin__coassemble_810_pt1 | contig 10986 bp, 10 predicted proteins | sample X244_Common_House_Martin__metabat2_high_PE_003 | metagenome-assembled genome bin X244_Common_House_Martin
TTTGTATACCTATCTGGGGAAGATAGACAAGATTGTGGGGACTACGGTGGAATCTATGGGACCTGCCTGCAGAATCGGTGATGTCTGCACCATCGATGTTCCGGGAGGCAGTCCGCCGGTAATGGCTGAGGTGGTGGGATTTCGTGAAAACCGGGTGCTTTTAATGCCCTATGAAGAGACAGAGGGCATCGGCTACGGAAGCGCGGTCCGCAATACGGGAGAACGGCTTTTGATACCGGTATCCAATGAGTTAATCGGCCGTACCGTGGATGCCATGGGAATGCCGATCGACGGCCAGGGGCCTTTGGGGGAGGTCGCTTATTATCCATAACCGGCAAACGCTCCAACCCCATGGAGCGGCCCAGAATTGATACTGTGATCCAGATGGGAGTCAAGGCCATAGACGGGCTCTTAACCATTGGAAAGGGCCAGAGAATGGGGATCTTCGCCGGAAGCGGCGTCGGTAAAAGCACGCTGATGGGCATGATTGCCAAGAATGTGAAGGCGGATGTCAATGTCATTGCCCTGGTCGGGGAGAGAAGCCGCGAGGTTGTGGAGTTCATCAACCGGGATCTGGGAGAAGAGGGATTAAAGCGCTCTGTTCTGGTGGTGGCCACCTCCAACCAGTCGGCAATGATGCGTTCCAAATGCACCATGACGGCGACGACGATCGCAGAGTACTTCAAAGATCAGGGAATGGATGTTCTGCTGATGATGGATTCCCTTACACGGTTTGCCATGGCGCAGCGGGAAGTGGGGCTGAGCATTGGAGAGCCGCCGGTGGCGAGGGGATATACCCCTTCCATTTACTCGGAGCTTCCCAAGCTGTTAGAACGGTCAGGCAATTTTGAGACGGGATCCATCACCGGAATCTACACGGTTCTGGTGGAGGGGGACGATGCCAACGAACCGGTGTCCGATACGGTGCGGGGCATCATTGACGGTCATATCATGCTGTCGAGAAAGGTGGCGACACAGAACCGGTATCCGGCGATCGACATCTTATCCAGCGTCAGCCGTCTGATGAGCGACATCGTGATGCCGGAGCACAAGGAGGCAGCAGGGAAGATCCGAAAACTTCTCTCCGTCTATGAGAGCAACATCGATCTTGTTTCGATCGGAGCGTATAAGAAGGGGACGAATAAGGAACTGGATGACGCGCTGATGAGAATTGATAAAATATATGAGTTTTTGCAGCAGAAGACGGATGAGAGCTTTACTCTGGATGAGGCCGTCATACGTATGATTCAACTGACCGAATAGAGGGAATTTTATGAAAAAGTTTGCATTTTCACTGGAGCGTATGCTGAATTTTCAAAGCCAGAATCTGGAGAAGGAGATGGGAATCCTGGGCCGTATGACTGCAGAGCGGGATGCACTGGAAGCACGGAAACGGGATATGGCTGAGAAAGCCGCCGGTATACAGGCGGAGATCGCCAGGCGGGAGGCGGAAGGAACAACGATATTTATGCTGAAAGCCTGTTACTCCATTCTGGAAAGTGCAAGAAACCAGCTGGAGGAGTTGGAGAAAGAACGGAAGCTTTTGCAGGCAGGTCTGGAACGGCAGCGTCAGGTAGTGACGGAGGCCTCCAGAGAAGTAAAAAAGCTGGAAAAGCTGAAGGAAAAACAGTTAGAGGAATACCACCGCGGTGAAGCGAAGGAGCAGCAGGAAACCATAGCGGAACATGTTGCGGGAAATTTCGTACGTCGTGGTGCTTCCCAATAAATATGTCACAGAGAGAAAGGCGGTGAGAAGAAAATGAATATGGAAACAGCCATGAAAGCTTCGGTTACCGGCTGGAAGCAGAAGGTAACTGCGGATCACGGAAAAGGCAGAGCGGCAGATAAAGCGAATTTTGCCGATACCTTCAGCGAGATGCTAAAGGCGGGGAAAAAGGCGGCAGAGGACAGAAATCAGTCACGGAGCGCACGGAAGACGCCTGAGATTCAGACTGGTTCGAAAACCGATGACACCGGTAATGATACGGTGAGGGCTGAGGCTTCCGGACCGGCAGATACCAGGGCTGAGAAGGCTCCGGAAAAGAAGCCGGATACGAAAAAGACGGAAGATTCTGCACAGGAAGAAGCGGGAAAAACGGCAGATCTGGAAATCATGGCAGAGCAGGCAGCAGTTATGGCGGAAGCTCCGGCCGTGCCGCTGATAAACGGTGCGAACGCAGAAGAAGACGGGCTCCAGGCGGTAACGGAGGCAGGCAGCGTATCGGATCAGACGGAAGCTGCAGCAGTACCGGGATCCGGTACAGGCGCCGGATACGAGGCGGTTCAGGCGGCAGCCGCAGAAAACGCGGGTGCATCAGACTCAGTCAATACCCGGGAGATGCGTTTCCAGCCGGCAGCACAGAAAGTGGAGGAAACGGAAAACGGGCAGAAGACAGAAGCCGTGAAGTCAGCAGAAGCGGAGCATACGGCTCTGGCCGGTCACCTGCCGGTTACAGATGGGAACGGTGCAGGCAGAGAGGAAGGAAGCTTTTCCGATTTGCTGAAGGGCCATTCAGAACAGATGAAGGCCATGGGAACCGGAACGCAGGTACAGACAGAAGAGGAGACCGTTTCTGACGATGCGATGGACAACCGGATGCTGGAGGAACTGAAAAAGAATTCAGACGGAAAAGGCATGTCGTTTCAGGACAGGCTAAGCGTATCGCAGCAGGGCGCGTTAAAGGGCGTGCCGACGGTGGACAATACCGCTTCCGATCTGCACACACCGGTAGCAGAACAGCTGAAGGCAGGGGTAGAACAGGGCATGAAACGGGAATTGTCGGAATTCACCATCAAGCTGAAGCCGGAGGGCCTGGGAGAGATCGTCGTACATATGGCAAGCGCAGGCGGCAGGACATCGGTCAGCATCGGAGTGGCCAATCCGGAGACGGAGAAGCTGGTTAACAGCCAGATGATGAGCCTGAAGGAGATGCTGGAGCCGCTTCATGCAGAGGTGGAAGAGGTATATCACAACAGCCAGGGCGGAATGGATTTTGCAGGATTCGGCCAGGAGCTCTATCAGAATCAGGGGCAGCAGGCCCGGGGACATTACCGCCGCGGCGTGAATCAGGGATTGATGGCGGACGACGGAGTGTTTATACAGGAGACAGAGCGAATGGCGGCGGAGAGCCTGGTTCGCAGACTGTATGCGTATGTGTAGACGCCCCATGAGTAAGGAAATGAAGAGAAAAGGAGAGACATGTCAGTACAGATACCAGAATATTCAAATCCGTACCTGAGAACTGCCTCCTCCGGAAGCAGCGGACCGGGAGTGTCGGGAGATGCTGCACCGGCAAAGGCATCGGAGGATGGTGAGAAAGAAACAGAAAGTACAAATGGCGCGTCGGGAAACGGAGACGTCATAGATGCTGTGTTTGGCGATGCATCCGATAAAGCCGTCAGCATGGAGGATTTCCTGACTCTGATGGTAGCCCAGCTGAAAAATCAGGATTTTATGAATCCGGTGGACGACACCCAGTATGTGACGCAGCTGGCCCAGATATCGACCATGCAGCAGATGGAAGAGATGGCGTATAACGCCAAGAGCACCTATGTGACCTCGCTTGTGGGCAAGACGGTTACGGCTGCCAAATTTACGGTCGCCGGGGACTTAAAGAAGACGGAAGGCGTCGTAAACAAGGTTTCCCTGCTGGACGGAAAATTCGTGATCTATGTGGAAGGAGAATCCTACGGCATGGATGAGATCATGGAGATCAGGACAGAGGCGCCGGAGAAGGACGGAACTGAGCCCCCGGATTCTGAAGGCAGCGGAGACGGGGATGGAGAAGATCCCGGCGACAAGGATTCAAAGATATGAGCATCAGTGCAGTAAGGAGGTAAGAGAATGGATTCCATGATATATAACAAAATGCTTCATACCCCCATATGTACCGGAAAACCGTGGGAAGCCGCCAGGAATAAACCGGCGGAGGGCACGGAAGGCGGCAGCGCGTTTAAAGAGCTGCTGGAACAGAAACTAAAGGAAGAAAGCCAGGTGACGTTTTCTAAACATGCCGTGGAGCGGGTGATGGAGCGAAGCGTGGATGTGTCCTCTGATAAGCTGGAACGGCTGAATGAGGGGGTAAAACTGGCTGGAGAAAAGGGGCTTAAGGCTCCGTTAATCCTGATGGATTCCACGGCATTTGTTGTAAATGTAAAGAATAACAAAGTAGTAACTGTTGTGAACGAAGAAAGCTTAAAAGGCACTGTCTTCACAAACATTGACGGAACCGTTATGGTATAGCCGGTCCTTTTGGAGGCTATTCTTACCCCGATTGACGGACGGGTAAGGCGGTTAGAAAAGGAGATATCAACTATGTTAAGATCATTGTATTCCGCAGTGTCCGGTATGAAAGCACACCAGACAAAGCTGGATGTTATCGGCAATAATATTGCCAACGTAAATACGTACGGATTCAAATCCAGCCGCGCGCGTTTTCAGGATGTATTCTATCAGACATTACAGAGCGCAGCAGGCGGCGACAACAATAAAGGAGGAACCAATGCCAGCCAGGTTGGTTACGGTTCCCAGTTAGGCGGCATCGATCTGGATATGAGCCGTTCGGCGCTGCAGTCCACAGGCAGACCCCTGGACGTGGCGATTACAGGCGAGGGATTTTTCCAGGTCATGGATGCGGATGGAAATATCTTCTACACGAGAGCAGGAAACTTAATGCTGGATTCCAACAGCGGCAACCTGGTGGATTCCAACGGCTACACGGTACTCGGCGTATCCGGTGATCCGCTGGGCAAGGCGCCATCCTCCGACAAGATCCATTTGAACATTCCGACCAAGTCCAGCGGACTGGCATCGAAGACGCTGACGATCAACGGAACCCAGTTTACGATCACCTCGGAGAAGGCCACAACGGATGCCAACGTATCCATCACCTTTAAGGCGGAGGACAATCTGCCTTCCGGTTCCGATATCGTTGTGAATCCATCCGATATCAACGATTCCAGCATCACGGTGCATGTGAATAAAAATGCTATCTTTACGAGTCTTTCAGACTTTAACAGCAAGATGAACAGCGCCATCACCCGCGGCTGCGGCGGAAAGGCCCATCCGGGCGGTAACTTTACCATCACCGCGACACCGGCGGAGAATGTGTTCCAGAAACCGCTGACCGGCGCGGAGCTCTTAGGCGACCACTTTGGAATTAACGAAGGAACCTTCGAATTTGTCACCTCCACAGATGCGGCTGACGGAATCTTCGGCGGACTGAAGTTTTCCGGCATGAGCACGAGCCCTGCCTTTGACGCGGCGGGTCCGGTGGACTTTAAATCAGAACTGAGGCCGGGTACAGGCGGAAAGATGGCCTGGGTTGTGACGGCCACAGTGGACGGACGGGAGTTTGTCGGCGAAATAAATGAGAACACCACAACTGCAGGCAAGATGTGGCTGAAGGAAGCCGGAACGGGGCAGTACATCGAGATGAGCCATCCGGGTTATACGGCGATCACTTCTTCGTTTAACGCAGGCACGGGAAATACGGCGCAGTCTTTTCACAATGTGACGATGCCGGCGGCAGCGGGGACCGGATTTTTCAACAAGAGTATGAGCCTTAAGGATTACGGCACCTCGGGAATCAATCCCGGTGACGACATTGAATACAGCGCGGTAAAGATACCTGCCAGCGCGGGCAATAAGGCAAAATGGCATGTAACTGCGGTAAGCGGCGGCAAGACGTATTCCGGTGATATCAGCGAAGGCGACGCGGCCGGAGACCTGGTGCTTACGGAAGAAGGCGGCGGAACCCTGACCATCGACCATAAGGGCTATTCAGACATTAACACCGCATTTTTAAACGCAGATGAGGCAGATAAGACATACGCTTCCTTTGTGCCGAAGGATCAGGCAGGAACCATCACCGCGGCTACGCAGTCCAACGATGCAGGACTTGGAAGCGGAACATTTACACTGGAAAATGGTACGGAGGGCGGTGCGATCTCCCTTTCCGGCGCATCGATCGCCATTCTGGGAAACGGTATCATTGAGGCAACCCATCCGGATAAGGGCAAAATCCAGATCGGCCGTATCGATCTGGTCACCTTTGAAAACCCGTATGGACTGGAGGAAAGTGGAAATTCCTACTTCCGGGCGACCTCCAACTCCGGTGAGGCCAAGGCCTGCCAGGCCGGTGAGGACGGAACGGGAGCGTTAAAGACCTCCTCACTGGAGATGTCCAATGTGGATATTTCCACTGAGTTTTCCGACATGATCGTAACACAGAGAGGCTTCCAGGCCAACTCACGTATCATTACAGTATCAGACTCGATTCTGGAGGAACTTGTAAACCTGAAGCGATAACAGGAGGTGGTATCGGTGATTACCCTGAGTAAATTAAATGGAGAGGAATTCGTCCTCAACTGTGATTTGATCGAGATGATCATGGAGAATCCCGATACCACGATTCTTCTCACCAACGGGAAACACCTGATTGTGCGGGAATCAAAGGAAGAGGTTGTCGAACGGGTCGCGGCGTTCCGCAGAAAGACGTTCAGTGATCTGATCGAACAGATCAGAGGATAACCGGGCGGAAATACAAGAAAAGTTAAGGAAAAGGATGTAGCAGATATGGATATCATGTCAATTCTGGGTTTTATTTTGGCGGTAGTGCTGGTACTGTTCGGTATGACCTTTGATCAGGAGGCCATGAAGCTGGTCTTTCACAATCTACGGGCGTTTATCGATCTTCCGAGTATGGCCATTACCATAGGAGGCACCATCGGTGTTATGATGCTGTCCTTCCCCTCCGGGGCGTTTAAAAAGATAGGGAAACATTTAAAGATCATTATAAAACCGTATAAGTTTGATCCGGAACAGTCCATTGAACAGATTGTGGAGCTGGCTACGGAGGCACGTATGAAGGGACTTCTCTCCCTGGAGGACAAGCTAAACGAGATTGACGAGCCGTTCATGCACAACAGCCTTTTACTGGTGGTGGATTCCGTGGATTCAGAAAAGGTCCGTCAGGTCATGGAGACGGAGCTGGACCAGTTAGATGAGCGTCATGCGCTGGACCGCGGGTTCTATGAGAAGGCGGCCAGCTTTGCACCGGCATTCGGTATGATCGGTACGCTGGTCGGCCTGATTCTGATGCTGGGCAACATGCAGGATGTCAATGCACTTGCAAAAGGCATGGCAACGGCTCTGATCACCACATTATACGGCTCTCTTCTGGCCAACATCGTATGTCTGCCGGTGGCAAGCAAACTGAAGGCAAGGCACGATGAGGAATTTTTATGTAAACAACTGGTTCTGGAAGGCGTTTTGGCCATTCAGGACGGGGAAAACCCGAAATTCATAGAAGAAAAACTCTACAAGCTGCTTCCGGCCAGCCGTAAGAAGGCGGAAGAAGACACTGAAAAGGAAGACGGAAAGCAGAAGAAAAAGAGCAGACGGAAAAGCAGAAAGAATGAGGAATAAAAGGAGCTTATAGCGATGGCGAAGGAAGTAGAGAACCAGGGGATCATGAATAGGACGGACCGGCAGGTGTTTGAGGAACTGATTCATCCGCACGCAAAGGCGGCGGGGGAATCCCTGTCATCGATTCTGAAGGCGGATATAGAGATCAGCAGTCCGGAGATAACGGAGATAACGGTAAAGGAAGTGGAATACGGGATTCTGGAACCTGCTGTCTTTGTCAAAAGCTGCCTGACCTCCGGCGTTGCCGGCAATACGGTTATGATCCTGCGTCAGCGGGATATGCAGGCGTTCTTAAACGAACTGATGGGAATTGATGATCTGCCCGACCCGGATTTTGAGTTCGATGAAGTGGCTATGAGTGCAGCTGCGGAGCTGATGAACCAGATGGTGCATGCGTCCGTGGAGGCCATGGCGGAATACCTGGGCAATTCCATGGAGTCATCGGACTGCCAGCTGATCCTTTCGGATGGCAGGCAGAACCTGTCTCCTGCCATCGGAGAAGCTCCCGAATCAAAGACGATTGTGATTCATTACCGTGTGAAGATCAAGGACATGGTGGAGTCTGAATTTATGGAGTGCATATCCATAACGGCGGCCGACAGTATTTATCAGGAGATCGGGGCCAGGAGGGAAGCGGAGAAAAGGGCGGAGGCCGAGGCGAAAGCCATGGAGGAGAGCCTTTTCGTGAAGCCGGTGCAGCAGGGCGCAGCTCCGGCGGCAGCCGGAAGGGAGAGCCTGCAGTCCGGGATGGAGAGCCGTACGGCGAATTCGGTAACGGCAGACACCGGGTATGCCGTATACCAGGCATCGCCGTCTATTAACGGCAATCTGGGCCTTATCATGGATGTCCCCTTAAATGTCTCCGTCGAGATCGGAAAGACCAGACGCAGACTGAAGGATGTGCTGAACTTTAACAACGGTACGGTGGTGGAGCTGGACAAGCAGGCAGATGCGCCGGTGGATATCATCGTAAACGGACAGCTGATCGCCCGGGGAGAGGTCGTCGTGATTGATGATAATTTCGGGGTGCGTATCAGTGAAATCGTAAATACAAGAAGTATTATTGGAAATGGTGAATAAATTTGAAACGGTTTAATATCCTTGTGACAGCGGGAATCATCGGAATCATTTTCCTGATTCTGATCCCCCTGCCGACGCCCATACTGGATTTTTTATTTATACTGAATATCACGTTGTCGCTTCTGATTCTCGTCATGACGATGTATATCCGGGAAACGCTGGAATTCTCCGTGTTCCCCTCCCTTTTGCTGATCACAACGCTGTTCCGGCTGGGGCTTAATATCTCTTCGACGAGGAAAATCCTGTTTGACAATGGCTACGCGGGGCAGGTGGTGAAAACCTTCGGACAGTTCGTAATCCGGGGGAACGCGGTTATTGGTTTTATCATATTCCTGATCATTGTGCTGGTACAGTTTATCGTTATCACCAAGGGGTCGGAACGTGTGGCCGAGGTCGCGGCGAGATTCACGCTGGATGCCATGCCGGGAAAACAGATGGCTATCGATGCCGATCTGAACAGTGGTCTGATCGATGAGCAGCAGGCCAGGGAGCGGCGCTTAAAAATCCAGAGAGAAGCTGATTTCTTCGGTTCCATGGATGGCGCCACCAAGTTCGTAAAGGGTGATGCGATCATTTCCATCATCATCACACTGATCAACTTCATTGGAGGTATCGTCGTCGGAATGATGAACGGTCAGGGCAGCATCTCTGAGATTATGCAGATATATACCACTTCGACGATTGGAGACGGCCTGGTGTCCCAGATTCCGGCGCTTCTGATCTCCGTGGCGACCGGTATGGTGGTGACGCGTTCCGCGTCGGAGAACAGTCTGAGCGAGGATTTGACAAGCCAGTTTCTGGCCCAGCCCAGGGTGCTTATGACAGCCGGCGGGGCGGCAGCCTGTCTGTGCCTGATTCCGGGATTTCCGGTGCCTCAGATTCTCATGATATCAGCTATGATGATCGGTGGCGGATACGCCCTGATGAGACGGCAGAAAACCATAGTGGCGGACGCGGCGGAAGGATACGTGGAAGCGGAGGTTACCAGTGAAGCTTCCTTTTATAAGAATATTGAAAATGTATACGGTCTTCTGACCGTGGAACAGATTGAGATGGAATTTGGCTACAGCTTAATTCCGCTGGCGGATGAGAGCAACGGAGGCAGCTTTATCGACCGTGTCGTCATGTTCCGCAAGCAGATGGCCCTGGATATGGGCTTTGTAATACCGTCGGTCCGGATTAAGGACAGCGGACAGTTAAATCCCAACCAGTACAGCATCCTGTTAAAGGGCGAGGAAGTGGCAAGGGGAGATATTCTCATGGATCACTATCTGGCTCTGCCGCCGGGAGGAGACGCGGATGACATTCCGGGTATCGACACCATTGATCCGGCGTTCCATATTCCTGCTAAATGGATCAGCGAAGACAAGAAGATTCAGGCGGAGCTGGCGGGGTACACGCTGATTGATCCCACATCGGTGGTCATCACCCATTTATCGGAGGTAGTGAAGGAGCATTTACATGAGCTTTTAAACCGCCAGGAGGTCAACAATCTGCTGGAAACACTGAAGAAAACAAATGCCAGCATCATCGAGGATACCATTCCCGCAGTGATTTCCGTGGGAGAGCTTCAGAAGGTGCTTTCCAACCTCCTTCGCGAGGGAATACCGATCCGCGATATGGAGACGATCGTGGAGACGCTGGGGGATTACGGAACCCAGATAAAGGATACGGATATGCTGACGGAATACGTGCGGCAGGCGCTGAAGAGAACCATCTCCCATCGTTTCTCTGAAGCGGGGCAGATGAAGGTCTTAAGTCTGGATGACAAGATTGAAAATATGATCATGTCATCGGTGAAGAAGGTGGATACAGGGTCCTATCTGGCCCTGGAACCATCGGCTATTCAGAATATTGTGACATCGGCCACCGGCGAGATTAACAAGATTAAGGATCTGGTCAATGTGCCGATCGTGCTTACGTCCCCGGTGGTGCGGATTTATTTTAAGAAGCTGATCGACCAGTTTTACCCCAATGTGACGGTGGTGTCGTTCAGTGAGATCGATAATAACATACAGATACAGGCTTTGGGGAATATTGCCCTGGGCCAGAGGTAACGGTTTATGCAGATGGAACAGATGAGCAGAGAAGAAGGAAAGACGGTACTTTCGGTTTACTTAAAAAACGGAAGCCAGGAGCTGCGGAATAAGCTTATCGTCCATTTCCTCCCCATCGTCCGTTCCGCGGCGGCGCAGCTTCGCGGCATGGCGGGCAGCTTTACGGAAGAGGAGGATTTGATCGACCAGGGAGTTCTGGCGCTGATGGAGTGCCTCGACCGGTACGATGCGTCGAAGGGAGCCCAGTTTGAGACGTACGCATTTATCCGTGTGCGCGGGGCGATGATTGATTATATCAGAAGTCAGGACTGGGTGCCTCACCGGGCCCGCAGTTTTCAGAAAAAGGTGGACGAGGCGTATTCCATGCTGGCCCACGAGAAGATGCGGGAACCGGAGGCGGATGAAGTCGCGGACTTCCTG